>ERZ1023839.94-NODE-94-length-29672-cov-13.487254_pt1 | contig 29672 bp, 16 predicted proteins | sample MGYA00380383_ERZ1023839 | MGnify/ENA primary metagenome ERZ1023839 (study PRJEB33179, sample SAMN07449065) | human gut metagenome | biome: Human-gut; feature: Human associated habitat; material: Faeces | host: Homo sapiens | place: India:Kasaragod | collected... | reverse complement strand
GCAGATTGCCACCGATTTCGATGGAATCCTTCACCTCTTCGTAATTCGGACGACCGTAGTAGTTGCGGCTGAAATCCTTCTGATGCAGCTTCGTAGTCTTTTTCAGGAGCATCTTATAGGTAGCCTCATCCTGCGCATTATAATCGTTATCTGCCGTAATATTGAGGCGGGAGATGCTGATTTTCAGATTCTGAAGATTGCGCACATTCAGATGCACCCACTTCTTTTCTGTAGGGCGCAGCACCAAAGGCATATCCTCCACCGAGAACATCGGTTCGGTGAGTCTTTTCTGTGCATTTCTAAGCACATTCATTCTCGACCATCCACCCCAGTGGCTCAAAGCATAGTTGATATATTTGAGTTTATCCTGTGCTTTGGCATCTGTAGAACGCTCCATAAAACGGAAATGCTCCACAGCAAGTTCACCAGCCTCCGGAATATCCTGATATACATGGATGAGCGAGTCGATGGTTCTGAGATACTTCGATTTCTTCACCTCTCTTACATCATCCTGATGGTATTTCTCAATAAGCTTGTAGGCACAGAGACAAGCCGCACCCCGATTTTCCACCTTATTATAATAGGTGTACATCAGACGGTACGAAGCCTTGCAGTCTGCCTCAAAACCGATGAGATGAAGCAAATCATTCTTGAAGGAACTTCCGTCCACCCCTTTCAGGGTCAGCGGCACATACTCAGTAGAAGTATGCTTGGCAAGAAGCTCTGGGTGCGCCATCGCTTTCTTGAAGAACTCCCGGCTCTTCTTCAGGTTTACCTTTCGCTGACTTTGATAATAAGAAGCATCTTCCCCTTGTTCCAAAGAAGCCTCATCCACTTCTATTCCATACGGATTATCATGATATACCTTGCCGAGCACAGCATATCTCACCGCTTTCAGCATCGGGTCATTTGTCTTCAAAGCTTCAGCCTCCATCCGCTTCACATTCGGCGCCAGTGAGTCAGCAGAAATCTCTTTCCAGAGCATCACCTGCCTCATCTCAGCCGCCAGCAGCTGACCGTAGTCTTTAGCCGCAGAAGCCTTGGAGATGATTTTCTGCATCACCCCAATTTCGCTCTTCGGCTGGTCCTTCTGAGCGATGATGTCAGCTTGCTTCCACAAGTTGTCATAAGTTTGAGCCGTAGTTTGCATCATGGCAAACACAACTATGATAAGTGTTATAATGTTTCTTTTCATAAGCCAAGTGCACATTATGTTAACAATTGTCAGTTTTCTAACCTATTCTAATTGCAAAAATACAAAAAATATCCGTTATCTAACCTTATAACTGAAAGTTTTTGCTATCTTTGCACCAAAATAATGTTATTTACTAAATTAAACATTCATTATATAATACAAAATTAAGTAATTAGAATACGGAATCAACACTTCAATACAAGAATAAACAACAATATAAATACTAAAAAGACAATGGCAGAGAAAAAGTATGGTCATTTTGATGACGCCAATCGCGAGTACGTGATTACAGATCCAAAGACTCCATGGCCTTGGATCAACTATTTGGGTAACGAGGATTTCTTCTCGCTCATCTCCAATACAGCCGGTGGTTATTCTTTCTATAAGGATGCCAAGTTCCGTCGCATCACCCGTTATCGCTACAATGGGGTTCCGATGGATAATGGCGGACGTTACTTCTACATCAAGGAAGGCGATACCGTCTGGAATCCTGGTTGGAAACCTTGTAAAACCCCACTCGACAGCTACGAATGCCGCCATGGTATGAATTATACCCGTATCACGAGTAGTAAAAATGGTGTGGAGGCAAGTGTACTCTTCTTCGTTCCTCTCCACACTTGGGCTGAGGTACAGAAGATGACGCTCAAAAATAATTCCAAAGAAGTGAAATCTCTCAAGGTATTCTCTTTTGCAGAATGGTGCTTGTGGAATGCAGCCACTGACATGGAAAACTTCCAGCGCAATTTCTCTACAGGAGAAGTTGAGGTAGAAGGCTCTACGATCTACCACAAGACGGAATACCGCGAACGCAGAAATCATTATGCTTTCTATACTGTCAATACCGACATTCAGGGCTACGATACCGACCGCGAAAGTTTTATCGGTCTCTATAATGAGTTTGCAGACCCAGAAGCAGTCATGGAAGGAAAACCTCGCAACAGTTTCGCTCATGGCTGGAGTCCTATCGCATCACATTATATCGAAGTTAACCTGCAACCGGGAGAAAGCCGCGACCTGATCTTCCTCTTGGGATACGTGGAGAACGAGCAGGACAAGAAATTCGTAGCCAAGAAAGTGATCAATAAGGAAAAGGCACACGAACTGATGGCTAAGTTTGATACCACCGAAAAGGTGGATGCAGCCTTTGCTGAACTCAACCAGTACTGGGATAACCTGCTGAACATCTTCACCGTGAAGAGCGGAAACGACAAGCTCGACCGCATGGTGAACATCTGGAACCAGTATCAGTGTATGATTACCTTCTGCATGTCCCGTTCCGCAAGCTTCTTCGAGAGTGGTATCGGCAGAGGCATGGGCTTCCGCGATTCCAATCAGGATCTGGTAGGCTTCGTTCATCAGATACCTACCCGTGCCCGTCAGCGCATCATCGATATTGCCAGCACTCAGTTCCCTGACGGTGGCTGCTATCACCAGTATCAGCCTTTGACCAAACGAGGCAACAATGATATCGGTGGTGGCTTTAACGACGATCCTTGCTGGCTGATTTTCGGTACAGTAGCATATATCAAGGAGACTGGTGATTTCTCTATTCTTTCAGAGCAGGTACCTTTCGACAACCAGCCTGGTAGCGAGGTAAGTCTCTTCGAACATCTGAAGATTTCGATGAATCACGTCATCAATAATCTCGGTCCTCACAAGTTGCCACTCATCGGAAGAGCTGACTGGAACGACTGTCTCAACCTCAACTGCTTCTCCTGGGATCCAAACGAGAGTTTCCAGACTACAGAGAATAAAGGTGAAGGCAGCAAGGCAGAGAGCCTGATGATAGCCGGACTCTTCGTAGTAACCGGAAAAGACTACGTGGCTCTGTGCAAGCAGCTTGCCAAGGAAGCAGCAAACTGTCATGAGGGCACGATAGCAGGACTTGCCGAGGAAGATTATCTCGTAGAAGCCGAGCGCATGCAGCAGGCGGTGGATGCGATGAGCGAAGCCGTAAAGCAACATGGTTGGGATGGAGAATGGTTCCTCCGTGCCTATGATTTCTTCGGAAACAAGATAGGTAGCGATGAGAACGAGGAAGGCAAAATCTTCATCGAGAGCCAGGGCTGGTGTACGATGGCTGGTATCGGTCTGGAAGACGGACTCTGCGACAAAGCTTTGGATAGTGCCAAGGAGCGATTGGAATGCGAGCATGGTATGGTGCTCAACAACCCTGCCTATACAACCTATCATGTAGAAATGGGCGAGATTTCTTCTTACCCAGAGGGTTACAAGGAGAATGCCGGAATTTTCTGCCACAACAATCCATGGGTCATCATTGGCGAAACGGTAGCCGGACGTGGCAACGATGCTTGGAAGCACTACACCAAGATACTTCCAAGTTATGTAGAGGAGAAATATCAGACCTTACACAAGGTGGAACCATACGTAAACTGCCAGATGGTAGCCGGTAAGGATGCAGCCAAACCTGGCGAGGGCAAGAACTCATGGTTGACGGGTACAGCCGCATGGATGTGGTACACCGTGAGCGAGTTCATCCTGGGCATCAAACCAGACTACGAGGGCTTGAACATCGACCCTTGCCTGCCAAGCACGGCCAAGGAGTATGAGGTAACCCGCAAGTTCCGTGGCGGTGAGTATCATATCACCGTGAAAAACCCAGAGGGCAAGGAGAAGGGAGTGAAGCAAATCATCGTAGATGGCAAACCTATTGAGGGCTGCGTCATCCCTTGCCAAGCAGGCAAACACGAGGTAATCGTAGAGATGTAATTGCCCCAAACTCATAAATACATATAAAATCGGCAAAATAAGCAAACGTTTATTTTGCCGATTTTCTTATTTTTTATACCTTTGCGGCAAATTAGAAATAAAAAATGAGATGAAGAAGATTTTATACTTTGTAGCAGTCCTAACTGCCACCGCCTTTATCACAACAACAAATACAAGTTGCAAGTATGCTCCCGACCAGCATGATGGCGACACGGTAGCTGCCAGCGAATTTTATCCAGAGGACACAACTGCCGCTCATGCCAAGAAGATGGCGAAGATAGCAGCCATAAAAGCAAGCAAGGATAGTGTAGGCATATATTATGTAGGAAGCGGTTCCACCAAAGACCAGATTCAGCTTGTCTCCTACCCTTCCCGTCGTGACACCTTATTATATAGTAAGACCCGGCACGTAAAAGTAAAGGGAAGTGCAGACATCGACCACGTGGTTCGTGTGGATTTCTATCTGCTTAATGGCAAGGATTCGCTTGTGAAATACGTGGAGGAAGTGGAGCTCAAAACAAATCATTGAGCACCACTTCGTTCTGGGCAATGCCCGAATACATGTTGCGCTGAAGACCATAACTGCTGATAAACGTCAGCTGTATGGACTTCCTAGTTTTCGTTTCTTCCATAAAACGGGCAATTTTGTTTCTCAAAATCTTATCATAATCCTTATTGATGGCAAACTCTCCTTCCGAGAATTTCATTTCGCATAGATTGATGGTGTTGTCGCCACGCTCTATCACCATATCTATTTGAGCGGCCCGCTCATCAGCCTCCCCACTACTCTTGCTCCGCCATGAATATAAATTGGTGGATACACCAGCAATACCCAACCGCTGCTTGACCTGAGAGATATGATTCATCGCCAATATCTCGAATGAAACTCCTGCCCAGGCATAGAAACGGGGCGTGCGCTGCAACTTGCTCCAATACAGAAGATTCCGGAACGAACTGTCTCGCAGAAAACGAAAATAAAACAAGGTGAAGAAATCCACCAACTGATAAAGAGATTTTCGGGTAGAACATCCGAAGTTGACATATTTTCTGATAAATCCGCACGATTCCAGATTGTCAAGAATCGTGGTCAATGTCTTGCCTGATTTCATCTGGGCTGCATTAGCTATTTCTGTGCGAGTCATTCCATATCCACGCTTATTCAGGCACTCTACTACCTTGACATATGCCTCAGAATCCTTGAACAGGGAGCGATAGAGTATCGAAAACTCATTATACAACTGACCGTTGGGATTGAACAGTATACGGTCTATATTCTGCGCTAAACTTAACCGCTCGTCCAAAAGATTAAGATAGTATGGGATGCCTCCCAATATCATGTAAAGCTCTGCCATCTCGTATCTTGACAGCATCATCCCCTTGGTCTTCAGAAACGCTTCCGATTCTCCAAGAGAAAAAGGTTGCAGGAATAGACGATGGGTAAGACGACCATAAAGTCCACCATGATTATTGATGAGTTTGTCCATCATCCAGGAAGTGGCAGAGCCACAGACTATCAGAACGATGTCGCGACGTGCCGAAGCCCATCCATTCCAGAAGTGCTCCAAGGCAGAGATAAAGTCAGAACCCACAGTATCCATCCAAGGCAGTTCGTCGAGAAAAACCACCTTGCGTTCTACTTGGGACAGAGAATCGAGATAAGAAATCAGCATCTCAAAGGCATCGAGCCAATCATGGGGCAGCGATGATACTTTCCGGTCATAACGACGAAGTGTATAAAAGAAGTTTTTCAACTGTTCCTGAGTGTTTCCTCCTGCCAGTCCGGATGCTTGAAAAACCATTTCCTGCTCAAAATATTCACGCACGAGAAACGTTTTCCCCACTCTGCGGCGTCCGCATATAGCCACAAATTCAGACTGCCTTGACTCATATATGCGAGCCAAGGTATCCTGTTCACTCTTTCTGCCTATGATATTGTTCTTCATTTCCTTTTCTCCTGCTTTAATTTCTAACCATTTGCAAAAATAGCAAGAAAAAAGCAATTATTGGCTATTTCTCACATAACTTTTAGCCAATAATACCTATTTTTAAGCATTATTGGCAAAAACAAGCGGTACATTTAGCCAATAACCATAAAATTAGCATAAAAAAGCTAGCGCTTATCAGAAACGCTAGCCTTTTTCGTATTTTATCTAACCTGAATTTCAAATCGCTTAATAGCCTATCAACTATAAACTAAGCCTAAGCCTAAACTATCAACTAATCATAAAATCCTGGCTGTTTGTACTCAATACCGAGTTCATCATCCACGGTGGCGATGACGCCCTGAATCTGACCCATGGCAAACATACGACCCAGAAGGGTGTAACCGGCATTGTGTCCGTGGTTGCTCTCATCGAATACGCCGCCAGGCTCATCGGTGAAGGTCATACCATGGTCCACTCTCATAGGGAGACGACGACCAGAATTGCACTTGCCTTCCTGCTCTGCCTTCTCGAAGATGCGGCAAAGTTCGATGAGATGACCACGACCACCTAAGTGGGAAGCCTCCGTGAAGTTGCCATTAGGGAAGATGTAGCAAGAACGCAGGTGAACGAAGTGAGTGCGATCGGCAAACTGCTTAGCCATTGCCACACAGTCGTTGTGTTCACCGGCAGAGAATGAACCAGCACAGAAAGTCAAACCATTGTGCTTATTTGGTACAGCATCCAACATCCACTGGATATCCTCGGCACGACCAATGATTCTTGGCAATCCGAATACTGGATAAGGAGGATCATCAGGGTGAACACACATATTGATATCGTATTCATCGCAGATAGGCATGATGGCCTCCAGCCAGTATTTCATGTTCTCCTGCAGCTTCTTCTTGTCAATGCCATCATAAAGTTTCAAGAGGTCGCGGAACTTCTGTACAGGAGCAGCATCACCCTCACTGAAATTACCGGATACAAAACCCTGGGTCTTGATGATGATGTTCTCAACCAAAGCATGATCCTGCTCTGGCGTAGAAGTCTTCTTGATTTCATCAGCCTCAGCCACGAGGTCTCTACCCCACTTGTGTTCCTTAGAGAACTCTGCCCAATCCTCACGAGCGCCTTCACGCTGCAGGATATAGATATCGAAGTAGGCAAACTCGCCCCAGTTCATATAGAGGTTGTTGGCTCCGTTAGGATTCTCGTGCGACAAATCTGTACGTGCCCAGTCTAATACTGGCATGAAGTTGTAGCAGATGCACTTGATGCCTTCCTCGCCCAGGTTGCGGAGACTCTCCTTATAAACCTCAATCTGATGATCACGGTCAGGACCGCCATATTTCAAGGTTTCAACCACAGGCAAAGACTCTACCACGCTCCATTTCATACCGTAAGATTCAATGTACTCCTTGAGTTCATGAATCTTCTCACGCGTCCAAACCTCGCCCAGAGGAACATCGTGCAATGCGGTAACGATGCCCTCAACACCTATCTGTTTCAACTGTGCAAGCGTAATCTTATCTTTCTTGCCAAACCAGCGCCATGTTCTTTCCATATATTATATAATGTATAAGTTTGAAAATGAATTATCTCGCAGAAACATACTTATGCAATGTCTGTCTTACAGCACCCTTGCCGGCAAAGAGTTCCTTCACCATGCCTTCTATCTGCTCTCCGAAACCTGCTTCGTAGAGATCGAGACCAAATACATCCTTACGGGTATAGAGATTCTTGAGACAAGAATAGTCCTGATCTGCCTTGCCTACTTCCAAAGGAGCTACAATAGCCTGAAGTTCAGCCAACAATGGGTCGGAAGATGGCTCGAATGGCTTCAGATTGTCATCTAAAGCCTTGAGATAACGGGCATAACCTGCTAATACCAATGGAATCAATACGAGATTACTCTTGTCGAGACCGCGGGCGATATACTTTTTGATAGTTTCACCGAAGCGGATAGAGAGTTTCTGACTGGTATCAGTAGCGATACGCTGAGGAGCATCTGGCATAAATGGGTTTGGCAGACGCTTATTGATCACGGTACCGATAAACTCGTATGGATTCAAGACTCCTGGGTCTGTTACCACAGGCATCGCCTCGATATAACCCATCTTCTGGATGAAGGCACGCAGGTCCTCATCAGCCATCTCGGCAGAAATCAAAGTATAGTCGAGCATACAACCATAGATAGACATGGCAGTATGCAGCGGGTTCAGACAGGTGGTTACCTTCATGGTCTCTACCTCATCCACCGTCTTGCGGGTGGTATAGAGTGCACCGCCCAACTCCAATGGTGGACGACCATTGGTATAAGTATCCTCACAAACGAGATACTGCACCTCCTCAGCATTCACAAAAGGAGCTGTAAAAGTATGTTTTTCGGTGATGATGGTTTCGTTGTCCTCAAAGCCATCCTCTGCCAGCATCGCCTGCACTTTCTCATGAGGACGTGGAGTGATCTTATCTATCATAGACCAAGGGTATGTAACCTTGCTGCTATCGTTGATATAATCCAGGAAACCAGCCTCTACGATACCGTCCTTCACCCAGCGCTCAGCATAAGCCTTCACACCAGCCTTTACATGATCGCCATTGTGAGAACAGTTGTCAGTAGATTGAAGGGTGATAGGTAACTTACCTGCCTTGTATCTTTCATAAAGGAGGGCCGTCAACTTACCCATAGCAAATACTGCATCAAGGCCACGAGCTAAGTCTGCATCATTGAAAGAATATCCCTTCTCGGTGATGGTGAAAGTTACCATCTGCAGACTTGGAGCCTGGAAGATCTGAACCAGACGAGCCCAGTCTTCACCAAACTGCTTGTCGGCCTTGAGACTCTCTGTGATAGAAGCGATGACCTTCTTCTCAATGGTTCCATTAGACTGGAGGCTTACGAGAAGAGAGAGGTTATTGTAAGGACGATAAGCCTTATCGATAATTTCATAGTCAAAGCTTTCAACCACGATGACACCACGGTCATACTTACCCGTGTTAAGTGCATCGTTGAGGATAGCAGCAGGGAACGCACGGAAAATGTTACCTGCGCCAAAGTGAACCCAAGTAGGCTCATCATGAGTCTTCTTGGCTACAGCAGCGATGTCATACTGAGGAAGCTGATAACCTTTCGCCTCCCATTCTTCAGCATTAAAATTGTTAGAAAGAATGTCGTTTAGTTTCATATTGAAATCCTTTTGATATTGTTTTATGTATATTTACTCCTATATATTATGTACCATATATGTAGATGAAAAACAGGCCACCTAAAAAGGCATTTTATTCCTCCAAAGCCTTCAGTTGCTTCTTCGGAGTTACACCGAGTCCTTTCAGACTTTCCACCCTTCGCATCACATTTCCGGCGCCATCATAAAGTTGCTTTTTAGCCTTATCAAAGGTTCCAGAGAGTCTGGTAATCAAATCACCTATACTGGTAAAAGTATCTTCAAAGACAGCAACTTTATCATATAAATCGGCAGCAGTCTTAACTATTTTCTCCACGTTCTTATTCTGGCGATCATATTGCCAGAGATTATAAGCGAGTTGAAGCGCCATCAAGAGATTGCTTGGAGAGATAATAATGATTTTCTTCTGATAAGCATAGCGACTCAACTCCGGTTGTTGTCTCATAGCAGCGATATAACTGGTTTCATTCGGAATGAACATCAGTACAAAACCGATGGCATCCTCTACCAGTTTGGAATAATCCTTCTCAGCCAATTCATCAATATGATTGCGAACACTCTGTGCATGTGCCTTCATCAATCTTTCTCTCTCAGCATCATCCTCAGCAGCAAGGGCATTTGTATAGGCAGTAAGCGAAACCTTAGAGTCGATGACCACACTTCTTCCTTCAGGGAATCGGACGATAACATCCGGACGGAAATTCTTGCCATTCTCGTCCTTGGTGTTTTCCTGGATAAAGAACTCCTCGTCTTTTCTCAATCCGCTATTCTCCAAGATGGTTTCCAAGACCATTTCTCCCCAGTCACCCTGCATCTTACTATCACCCTTCAATGCCTTGGTGAGATTGGCTGCATCAGACCCAATCTTGGACGTTTGCTCTTTCAGGCTCAATACAGCCTGCTGCTGTTCCTGCTGAAAGAGTTTCATCGTAGCCTCGAAGGTATTCTGCAGTTCTTTCTTGTTTACTTCATTCTGCGTTTTACTCTCCTCCACCGATTTCTTGAAATCAGCAAACTGTTCCTTGATCGGTTTCAAGAGTTCATCCATCTGCAGACGGTTGTTTTCCTGCAAAGCCGATTGCTTGGCAGCCAATTGTTCCGCTGCCACCCGCTGCTGCTCGATATTCATCCGCTGCATCTCCTGCTTGAGGTTTTCGAGTTTCTGCGCCCACTGCTGGTCGCTCTCTGCCCGAAGTTTCGCAGCATACTGTCGCTCGTTCTCCATTTGAGATTTCATTGATTGAACCTCAGAAGCATGATGCTGTTTTATCTGTTCAATGTTAGCCGCCAGCACCTGAGCCTTCGCTACGAGCTGGGTTTTCTCCTCTCCAGCACTTTTTGCATCCATCAGTTTCCCTACGAAGAATCCGATGGCAAGCCCTATGATGATTCCAATTACTATTTCCATTTATCCTTGTTTTGAATGATTCTGTAAATCTGCAAAAATTATGATTTGCAAAAGTAATCATTTCAAGACATAACACCAAACATCATGGGGGATTCTTGTAGATATTTAACTCTTCTGCATTTAACTGTAACTACTCAGCACCCCTATAGAAAACTTCTCGTTAATAAAGCATAAACTTGATTTTGCTTATTTTCTTCATCATTACAAACTTTTTAATGATTGAGTCGATGAGGACGTAGGCTGTTTAAAACAGTTCATTTAACGAGTTCTTTTCCGATGATGCCTCCAACATGTCTCCTTTATCTATTATCGCCCTTCAACAGATTATCTGCCAGGAGATGCGTTTTTGCATTCACTAGAGTAGCGTAATAAGCTAAAAAATTTTAATGTATGCTGTAGGAAGTCCTAACATCTTAACGGCCACAACAGCGCTATGCTCAGAATCTTTCATGTCTGCATTATCTTTATACTCTATCATGCGGACTTTTATACGTGCTTGCCCATTGCTGGTTTGTATCTTACGAGAACCAGTAGATGTACCTTGGTTTTCAACTAATTTAGCATCACCAACAACGTCAAAAACGACAAAATCATGATTATCTAAACATTTATTTTCATTAGCGTCCACCACTTGTGCCTCAATCATCACTTCCCTGTTTTCTGTATTATTTGCTGTCCCTTTCATTTTTCTGTTATCAATTGGATAAGATGCTAGACGTATATGATCGGGATTTCCCCAAAGAGAGGTTTGATATTCTTGCATAATAACATCCGTAAGAACATTACTGCCAGTAACTTTGGCCTTTAAAAGCTGATTGTCATCAATAATTCCTACTGCATTGATTTTATTTTTACCTTTCTCTAGAATAACATTCCAATGAAAACCTGTTGCAGGATAATCTTGGAGATCACGACATTTTATACCCTGTGATTTTCCATTCACAAACAATTCTACCTTACGGCAATTGGAATAAACCAACACCTCTTTTTCCTCACCTGTTTTTCCCCAGCGAGTAGGTACGTTATGACCATATATATGAATCATTGGCTTCTTACTCCAATATGATTGAAAAACATAATAGCTTTCTTTTGGCGTACCATCACGCTCAACAACACCCTTTTGATTGACATACGGAATTGGATTGTTTGGTCGAAGTGGAGTAGAAAAATCCTTAAAAGTCCAAAAAGCTGTACCCGTAAGATTTTGCATCATTTGCTGTTCTTTCAGTGTCCAGTCGAAAAGATGTACCATATAGGTCTCTGACCAATCACCATTTTTATCTCCCGCTATAACATTCTCCAAATCTGTACGCTCTGAAAAACGTCCAACATGACTATCTCCTCCCCATTCTGCATGCAGAAAATGAGGATACCTAGCAATTGCCTTTTCTGTCATTTGGCGATAGTCTCGCATCCCACCACCATACCATCCAGCCCAGATTGACGGAGAATAAACATCTGTAATATCACTACAGAATTCACAACGGCGAATCGTTGTTTTACGAGAAGAATCTAACTGATGAGACAAATTATTCAGATGTGACATAAATGAATGGATGCTCACCTTATCAAAAGAAGGAAAATCACCAGGCCAATCATTCTCGTTTCCAAGCCCCCATAAAATGACAGAAGGATGATTGAAATGCTGGTTTATCATATGGACAAGCATCTGTTCTGACTGAGAACGATACTCGGAACCACCAAGTCCACCACGGCACCAAGGGATTTCTTCCCAGACCAATATACCGAGAGAATCACAAAGCTGAAGAACCAAGTCAGATTGCTGGTAATGGCCTAAACGGATAAAATTGGCTCCCATATCTTTTATCTGCTTCATTTCATTGCGAATTTGCTCATCTGTCATAGCAGCTCCAACACCAGCATGATCTTCATGACGATGCGTCCCCTGCAAAAGAAGGCGTCTTCCATTTAGGTAGAAAGGACCATGCTCCTTGAATTCAAAAGAACGGAACCCCGTCTTTGCAGAATAAGTTGCAACTTCATCACCTACCTTAAGTTTTACTTCCAGTGTATAAAGTTGCGGATGATCTACATCCCAAATTTTGGGTTTTATAACAGGAATTGGGATATCCAAATCCTTCTTTGTGATATGGATAGGTTGCTTGTTTTGGTACGTAACCTTACCATGTGGATCCAAAAGGCGCAGAAAAGCCTCTGCACCGGTATTTGAAAAACGCAGCATTACTGTCATCTGCTTTTCCATCAAATCTGCATTCATCCGGATTTCTTCCAATGCTGCAGAAGGTTGATACAATAGGTTTACATGGCGATAAAGACCTCCGTAAATATTAAAGTCGGACATGGATGAAGGTATGCGTTCTACATTTCTACTATTATCACAACGTACAGCTATAGGAATCTTACCATCAAACCGTTTAGCATCGTCGGACTGCATGAACTTCTTCACTGCATCGGTAATATCAACCTTCCAACGGTCATAGCCACCTATATGACTTCCTGCAAATTGGGTATAAACATAAACCTGCGTACTCTGCCCTGCCCCTTCAAATTCCAATAAAGTTTTACCTCCACGATATGGATTCTGGATGTTCACCAGTTTACGATACCATCCATATCCCTGGTAATAATTAACATCAGGATTGACTGCATCCGTTTCATTCCAGCAGTGAGGAAGATTGATATTGCTCCATAAAGGAACACTTTCCGGTTTACCTGCTTGAACTGGACGAAACACCTCCCATGCATTTGCCATATCCTGCCGGATAAACTGCCAATCTGCATCAATTCGGTGTCGTCCAGAAATTACATCAGTTGCACTGAGTGAAGTAAATGGAAATATCATTAATAGGATAAAATGAAAAATTCTTTTCATGATTCATAAGTTTTATATTCATGTCTTGGAGAAGATACAGCTCCAATAGCAATTATTCTCAATTACAGTTAACTGACTGGAGGACTCTGAGGTCCTCCAGTCGTACTAACAATAAGAATAAGCAGAAACATAACCGTTTCGCCTCATTCTGAACATATAGTTGATAGCAAATTAGTTCACCAACATTGATTTCCTTCTTAAAGCTTCCATATAGAAATAGTCTGCATAATTGATCGGTACATCAATCTCACTATTAGCAGGTTTATTACCTGTAGAATGGAGTAAAAGGAATCCCTGATTGCTTCCAACAGGTGCCTGATAATGGTCTATTAGCGAATTGACTATTTTATCCGCATATGCAATATACTGCTTACCGAGTTCTGCACCCACGTATGCTTGCAATTCATAAAATGCAGATGCAACTAAGGCTGCTGCCGATGCATCGCGTGGCACATCAGGAATTGAAGGATCTTTCATATCCCAAAAGAAGATACCATCTTCCGGCATATTTTTAAGCGAGAAGAGAAATTTGGCAATATTCTTAGCCTGCTCAAGATAACGCAGATCGTGGGTATAACGATAGCACATAGTATAACCATAAAGTGCCCATCCCTGTCCACGGCTCCAAAAAGAATCATCACTATATCCTTGGTGAGTAACACGAGAACGAACAGTTCCCGTCACAGGATCATAGTCTACCACATGATAAGATGAATAGTCATCACGGAAGTGATTCTTTATTGTTACATTGGCATGACTTACTGCAATGTCATAGAAACTCTTATCTCCCGTTAACTTATAGGCTTCAAAGAGAATCTCCAGATTCATCATGTTATCTATGATTACCGGGAATGTCCATCTGTCAGCATTATGATCCCAAGACCGAATGCAACCAACCTTTGGAGAATAACGGGTACAGAGCGTACGAGCTGCTTGAAGCATTACATCACGATAGCTCTGTTCACCCGTCAACTGATATGCCTTGCCAAAACTGTCTCCAATCATAAAGCCCAGGTCATGAGTGCCTTTATGCCATTTTGCACTCTCTATCAACCAGGTATTGCTTACAGCATTCTCACGCCAAAATTGCATGTGACTATATTGATACATCTGCCAGAGTGTACCGGCAAAAAAACCAGAGCACCAATCCTTTGGCCCTACTAACACCAGATTTCCGTCTTTATCAATACTACGAGGATTAACCTTGTTCCCCTTGGCTGTCTTACGGGCTTCCGAAGTACATTTCAAAGCATAATGCAACTGTTCGTCTGCATTCGCCATAGCATTGTCCAATTTAGTTGGTTTCTCGTATGTAAGAACAAACAAATCGCGCCAATCACGCATCTTCACATTGCGATAAATTTGAAAATAGTCTTTGCGACTCTCATCAAGTAGATAGGTACGATAAAAATCCTTGGCCATTTCCTGCTGCTTATCTTCCCAGCCGCTTATTTGCTGATAAGGCCAATCACTCACAGACTTCCCCATATAGGGAGCAAGAAAATCCATGGCTTTGAAAAAGCTATGTTCGCCACTAACACAGTACTGCCTGAAATCCACCCCCTGATGTTTAATCATCAGCATGAGATCAATTATATGTGTGAGGTTATACTGTGAATAGCCAAAAGCCAGCGTACGGCGCAACTCATAAGGTTGTTTGCCATCAGGCATGATCTGAGTAGCAATACGGCGCTTAGAAAAATTATCAACTATATCACTAAACACTTTCTTATTCCCTGTGTAAAGAGCATAGGCCGCAACCTGCACATCATAAGCTGTAGCATGATTATTCTTCTGATAGCTTTCTTCAATGGCCTGCGGGTGAGTCTGTAACCATTTCAATAATTGCGAGAACCAGGCTTTCAACAGTTTAGAATCCTTTTGCGTGAAAGACTTTGATTTTTCTAACAATTGAACTCCATCCAGCATTTTAACATAAGAGTAAGCGTCGATAACACCATAGCATCTTCCATCTGCTTTGCCAGGAATATGCTGTGCGAAGCGTAAGTTAGGATTTACCTTCGTTTTCTTATCTATGAACCAGACTCTTATAAGTTCGGTTGCCTTTTGGGCATATTTTTCTTCTCCAGAAAAGTAATAAGCCAAAGACAAACGGTATACTGCATTCGCCATGGCAGAAAGTTTATCACGATCAAATTTTTTCAGTTCCGGATTTGACACACCATCCCGCATGACATAAGGAAGTCCGTTTGGTTGAGTTTCATCAGGCCAAGCATAACGGGCCAAACTTACATAATCATGTTTGGAACCACTGGCAGGAATATATTCCTTTGTCATCACCGTAGGTGGTTTTAGCAACAAATCACCATCCGCCAGACTTACCAAGTTTCTAAACGCTTGACTATAAGCAGCATCTTTCAAATGTACCTTGGCATAAGCTAGCTGTTTGGCATCCAGTATGGATTGAGCAAATGTGCTTGCCGACATTGTCAGCAAAGCACAAATGGTAATAAACATTTTATTTTTCATGAATAACTATTAACTATTTAATATTGATTTCCATTTTATAGTTTTGTGTGAAGGCAGAAACCTTGTAATCACCATGATCAATAATAATGGTATTTGTAGTAGATATATTATCATCACCACTACGAGTTGGATTCCATGTCTGCAAGGTAATCTTTCCTTTTGCACCTTGAAGAGCCTTCAAATAAACATTTTGAGTCCCTTTTTCACAGTTTGGCCAGACCATCTTGTAACCGCCATCTGTCTCTGGGGCAATGACAGTCCCCGATTCGTTGACAATCTGAAAGTCAACACCTAATTGTAAGGACGTCACTATGAAATATTCAACTTCTGCATGAACACCGTTTTGAGGACGCTCACTCCAAAAATGCATTGGGATGACGAGAGTTTCACCTTGGTTCACATCCTTTTTTATATCATTAGGCTTTGTATGCCATTGCTCAAAGCCAAAGAAGTACCAATGTTGCTTTTCTAGCTCTCCTTCACTCCCCCATGAATCGTCACTACAGCTCACTACAGTGAAGCCGGTAATGAGTATCAATATGCAATATAATAATTTTTTCATCATGTCTTCAATTTTAAACCGTAAAACATATTACCACTTAGGATTTTGATCAAGCACTCCTTTACTTGTCGCAATCTCATAAGTTGGTATAGGATAATAATAGTCGCGAGCAGGATCAAAGCTGCGGGTATCTTCTGCCTCTATGACATATAGATCAGCCTGACCGGCAACCTTCTTCCCATTGAACATTCCATTCTCTGTTGTCAATCGTTTGGCTAAATCCTCACGACTGGCAGTAGTCTCGCCCTCAATGTACTTCAGACCAAGAATGCAGACAGGCAGAACCTTCTCTGCTGTTTTCCAGCGTATGATATCATCATAATGGATACCTTCGTCAACAAATTCAACCAAGCGTTCTCTTCTAATTTCATCAAGCATGTTCAAGCCATTCTGTTCCGCAAATTCATTGGTCAATCTGGCAGTCATACCTGCTCGCTTACGAACAGTATTGACTGTTATATCCAATTGTTCATCAGAAATGAAACCATTGTATTCATAGAGAGCTTCGGCATATGAAAGCAGAACTTCAGCATAACGGATAATCATCTTGTCAACCGTTGCCTTTCCATTTAACTGCCACTCATCATACATGAATCCTTTTTTAATAGGGTAACCAAAACCATGAGCATTATTAAATGGAGTATAACCACCCTTATAAGCATCTTCATTATACTTATAGCAAGTCATCGCCAGACGAGGATCACGATTTTCAAAAACATCATTATAATGTGTTTCATTCTGAATCGTAAATGGGGACATCTCCCTTGGCAAACCATCCGTATAGAGGAACTGGTCGATAACATAGCGCGTAACAGAAACAGAATTTTCCAATGTGCGTGAATTATTATGAGTGGTAGTACCAGCCCCATTAGGACCATAAACCTTAACAAATACATTCTCTCGGTTCTGACGTCCCTCACCATCAAAAAGGAACATTTTTTCAAAATCTGGATACAGGCTATGCTTACCGCTTGCAATCAACAACGCTGCAGCATCTATACTTCTCTTCAGATGAAGTTTATAATCGCTTCCCAAGTTATGGTATTTTGAGAAGGTGCCTTCGTAAAGACCTATACGGGTCAACAGGCCTAAAACTGCAGATTTTGAAACACGTCCCCAATTGACAGCATCGCTCAGCTTGTCTATATCTGGCAGATTTTCATAAGCAAAGTCAAGATCTTTATAACATTGCTGAATTACCTGCTCACGAGGAGTACGCTCCGTATAGATATCTGGATCGGAGGTGGAAGTAAAAGGCTTTAATATCAAAGGGACATTACCATACTTCTTGACCAAATCAAAATAATGGAATGCACGGAAGAAACAAGCCTCTGCTATCCAACGATTCTTGACAGTTTCTGCCTGTGCCGAAGCACCTATCTGCTTAATAATATTGTTGGCTACACCTATTTTATTATATGGATCTGTCCAATCAGAAGAAGTGGCTGGCACAGTTCTGTTACCGGTTGATACGGAATTTGGAGATGTAGATACTATTTCATCAGAACGAGTATCCTGCCAGAATCCCCCTAGATCAACATATAATTTGTTACATGCTCCTCGAAAGTCATTTTCAGACTTCCAAAAATTAGTATCGGCCAAGGTTGTCTCTGGCAACCTGTCCAATTCACACCCTGTCAATCCCAAGGATGCAAAGGCAATTAGAACAAATATCTTTTTCATTGTATTTTCTATTTAGAAAGTTATATTTACACCGAACGCCCACGTCCGGAAAAATGGATAATAGTTGCGGCCAACATTGTTGCCTGCCTCTGGGTCAAATACCTTCAATAAATCTGAATGTTCCCAAATGTCATTGCCTGTAATATATACACGTACACTGTTCACATATTTTTTTGTATAAGGAATTGTATAACCCAAAGTAATGTTCTTCAATCTCAAGTAGGATGCATCCTGCACCCATTTGTCTGATGGACGGAAATTGAAGTTTTCTCCACCGTTATTGGTCTTATAATCATAGAGACGTGGCCAAAATGCATCTTGATTATCCTCGGTCCAATAGTCACGGTGAATCGTCCACGGCATCTGGTATGTCGTATAGAAAGGTGCTATTGCTGCGGCATCAATCATAATCTTGCGTTTTCCTACACCCTGAAACATCATTGAAAAATCAAAACCTTTCCATTGTGCAGAAATGTTAAATCCATACAGGTAACGAGCGTTAGAATTTCCAAGATATACCAGATCTCCATGATCTTCCTTAGTACCAGAACCCGCACCAATCTGATGGTCTGGATTGCCTTGAGCAAGATACTTCACATCACCACCTGAGACCTTACCGTCATTAAAACTCTTATAACCAGGATGTGCCTCCTTGTATGCCAAATATTCATTACGGCTAGTCCAATACCCATCTGTCTTATAGCCCCAAATTGTATTCATTTCATAGCCCTCAAGAAGTGCTCTGTTGCCTTCACTTATGACATTAGCTCCATCATATTTCTCCAAGCGGTTTTGACTATCAGAGAGATTGAAAGATACCTGATAGCTAAAGTCCTTGATCTTATCCCGCCAGGCTATTTCAAAATCCCAGCCCCAGGTCTTCAGTTTTCCGACATTTACATTAGGAACACCAATACCGATTACATGAGGCATCTGTAATGAAGAAAGCATGTCATCATTAACCTTCCAATAATAATCAAAAGACGCTGTCAAACGATTATTTAAAGCACCAAAGTCTACACCAATATTGGTTGTGGAAATTGTTTCCCATGTTTTATCAGTAGATGCAAGATTCTTCTGATAGAAGAACTTTTCACCCATATAATTTCCATTATTAATGGTTGGTATATAATCATACATACCAAGAACCGCACCATTACCCAACTGGCCCCAAGATGCTCGGAGTTTTAAATTACTAAGCCATGTAATCCCCTTCAAGAAATTCTCCTGACTCAAACGCCAAGCAGCAGAAACAGAAGGGAACACCTTCCAACGTTTATCTGGTGCCAAACGAGAACTGCCATCATAACGAACATTGGTCTCAAAGAGATATTTTTCATCGTAATTGTAGTTGAGACGACCAAAATACGACATCATTGACCAGGTTCCGATATAATCTCCTATAGAAGTATTAGTTGCTTCTGAAGCATCATAATAGTTAAAAGAGAAGAAATCGTTTGAAAGTAAATTCTTCACGGTTCCATCCATCTGATCCTTACGATAATTCTCATAACTCATACCACCGAGAACATTGAAGTTATGCTTCTTGGCAATGGTAGTTTCATAATTGGCAACGAACTCTGCCAAATCCTGATATGAGGTATTTTTTTGCCTATACAGAGAGTTTGGGTCGTTAACCTTAGAACGAACCTTATCAGCATTTCTATCATACCAAACGAGCATACGCTTCTCGTTACTATTGGTATAAACACCAGCCAAACGGGACAGATTCAAATTTAAATGCAAACCTTTAACAAGATTATCCACCTTCAAAGAAACTTTTCCTGTATAGGCTTCATACTTGGAACGGTTAGCACCACCATTCTTCATAATATCAATAGCATTCACCTGCAAATCACCATTATAAGGACTATCATTAATATCCTCTGAAGGATTGTAGATAGGTTGGCGTCCACGGGTAGAATAAAGCAGATTAAATATTCCACCTGCACCATAAGAACTCTGGGCTGTACGGGTAGACTGATATCTTACCAGAGTACCTAAAGTGACGTACTTATTAAGTTTAGCATTCACCTTGGTATTTAAACTCCAACGTTCATTGGCGTCTGGACCATATCGCAATAGACCATTCTTGGTATAGTACTTTCCTGATACCATATAATTCAAGTTCTTGGTACCTCCAGACACTGCTACCGTATGGTTCTGCTGGGTGGTGAAATCACGGGTTCCTTCTTCAACCCAGTTGGTTGCCTCAAATAAATCCCAGCGGCCGTTACTATTATTTGGACGATAATTAAAATTAGGATTACCGACCCAACCACTCTGTTCGTCGTTCCATTCTACTTTTCCGCCATTATTCATGCGGCCAATATTAATCATATTCTGCTCTTCCCATGCAGGAAGTCGTTCAGGCATATTACCAGGAGTATTGAAAGCAAAGTATCCATTATAAGTTACCTTAGCTTTTCCTTCTGTTCCATTCTTAGTTGTTACGAGAACTACACCTGCAGCAGCACGAGCACCATAAATTGCACAGGCTGCAGCATCTTTCAAGACCGAAATGGAAGCTATATCATCAGCGTTGACCAATGCCAAGTCTCCTTCTACACCATCAATCAAAACTAAAGCAGATGTACTATTTGCTGAAGAGAATCCACGAATACGCATTCCTGAAGTTTCACTTCCAGGCTGTCCACTAGAACGCAAAATAGTTACACCCGGCATCTGTCCCTGCAGCGCAGAGACTGCATCTGTAGCTGGTTGGGAAGCCAACTTTGAGCCTTCAATAGCAGAAACAGATCCCGAAAGATTAACTTTCTTTTGTGAGCCATAACCTACTACCACTACTTCAGATATTGCCTCTACACTCTCTTCCAGTCGAATAATCTTAGGTATAGCATTAGCTTTGTAAGTCTTGGTTTTGAAACTTACATAACTGATTTCAACAGAAGAATTAGGTTTAACCTGCAACACGAAGTTACCATCCAAATCTGTAACCGTCCCTCGACTACTACCAACTTCCTTTACTGTTACTCCGATGAGTACTTCTTCCGAAGCCACATCAACTACTTTACCTTTTACTGTCATCAAACCACCTTGAGCAAGCGCAAGTGAACACACCAGTGACAACACCAGCAGAGATAACAATCTACGGTAAACGGTTTTTGGTTTTAAACTGCTCATTTTCATAAATAATTATTAATTGTTAGTCACTAAATATTCATTGTCAAGAAAGAGAAGGATGTTCATCTCCTTATCCTAGATACCATTTACGTCTGTATCCCGACACACTATTCTAAGAAAAGAGAGTACCCTCATATCAGACAACATTACTGTCCGAGGACAAATAATTCGTTGGCAAAGATAGTCTTTTTTATCATTAGTTGGCCAATTTCCACTACATCACAAATACTATAAATGCACTCTTCAACTACATCATCACTTTCTCTGCGAAAATAAATACTTCTCATTATCAACAGCTTACGCAAATATTTACCACTACAAACTTTTTCATGCTTTTATTTGGAGAAATCTTTTTTTTTATGTATCTTTGCATCATTCATTACAAACAACAACAAAATAAAAGTATGTTTAAATACATTATTATTATCTTTCTACTGCTATTAACGCCCTCATTACAAGCGCAGATGTATTGGCAACGTCCTGTTGCCAATTTCAATCGTCATACCTACAATGCTGCCAGTCAAAACTGGAACATAGAACAAGACAGCAACGGTTGGATGTACTTCGCCAACAATAAAGGATTACTTGAATTTGATGGTGTATATTGGAATCTCTATGCCCTTCCTCACCTTGCCAAAATGAGATCTTTGAAGATAAACAGTGATAAACGTATATATGTTGGAGCACAAAAGGAATTTGGTTATTTTTCTACCAATAGAATTGGAGGGCTGGATTATCATAGTCTATCATCTGGGCTTAATCCACAGATTGTTTCTAACATTTGGAATATACACATCATTGATAATAGAATTTACTTTCAAGGTGATAGGTATATTTTTTGCTACGAAAACTCAAAGATTATACCTATTGACTGCAATGGAGTATCATGTTCAGGTCCCGTAAAAAACAAGCTCTATTTCAGTAATAGGCAAGGAATATCTTACATCATAAACAAGAAAATCGTACATATTCCAAACTCTAGTTTTTTAAACAAAAATAAGATTGTTGAATTCTTGCCTTACAAAGGCAAATTACTCATTATCACACAAGAACATGGTACATATTTATATGACGGAAAAGTATTTAGCAGACCTTTCACTACAATAGACAACCATCTTTTCCAGCATCACGTAACCTGTGCCCATATCTGTAATGATCTTTTAGCCATTGGAACTTCAGGTGACGGATTACTGCTTATCAATATAAAAACCCAACAGATAGAAAAAATAGGCATAGAAAACGGTTTGCAAAATAAGTCTATATTATCTCTTAGGTTTAATAAAGAAAAAAACTTATGGCTTGGTTTAGATAACGGCATCGATTATGTTTCGCTGAACACCCAACTGTATTTTCTCAACAGTAAACTCTCAAGTATCGGTGCAGGATATTGCTCATCAGTATATAGGAACAACTTATATTTAGGTACAAATCAAGGCCTTTTCACCATGAGTATGCCTAATGCAATCAATGTGCCTATTAACCTACATGCTCTCTCTAATATGACAGGACAGGTTCACTGCATATACCAACATGACGGAAAACTGTTCTGTGGAGGAAGAAGTTTCTTTGGAATAATTGATGGCAACCAGACGGAAATGTTTAATAAACGCGGCGTTTGGCATGTCCAATCCTGTAGTTTAGATTCCAATATTATGCTTATTGGAACTTATTGGGGACTGGAAGTAATGCGAAAAATAGGGGGAAAATGGGTTGTGACGAATAACATACCAAAGGTTAACCTATCCGCAAAGACCATGTATTTAGTCCCAAAATCCAATCAGGTTTGGATTGCCAATAAAAGCGATGGCGTCTGGAAGATTACTTTAAATTCCAAGTATACAAAGGTCTTACGACAGAAGAATTACAATAATCAGCAACTACCAAAGGGTGATAATGTATATATTACCCAAATCGGTTATGATCTTATCATTGCCTCTCGCAAAGGTCTTTTCCGCTATAATACAGAGAAAGACATTTTACAACGAGACGAACATCTAGAGCAGATTCTGGATGGACATTGTGCATACACTTACATCAAAGAAGATTCTTTCGGAAACATCTGGTATGTAGCCAATGGTATTTTGAAATGCTACAATCAGCAACAGCATACCAAGCATTCTTTTTGGAATGATGCCATGATAGAAGACTTTGAAGATGTATTTTCGGCAAATTCATATCAGTTTTTCATCGGAACAGAAGATGGCTTTGCACTTCTCAATACTTCGAAGCATGAAACTGTAAAAGACAAATTATCTCTTTTTATCCGGAAAATATATACGACCAATGGCAAAGACTCTATTATCTTTTCCAACAGGCTTGTTCATGGCAATAATGAGAGAGTTATTGAAATGAAATACAAAGACAATTCTTTCCGAATAGAATATGGCTGCAACAACTTCTGCCCAACAAAAGCCATCTCATACTCATTCATATTAGAAGGCTTTGATAAGTCATGGAGCAAATATACTTCTTCAACAAAAAAAGAATATACTGACTTACCTGAAGGCGATTATATCTTTAAAGTAAAGATTCGCCCAGATTCACATGACAAAGATATCATAACCAGCATTCGCATAAAAGTACTTCCGCCATGGTACCGTTCATGGTGGGCTTATGTTTTCTATATTGTAGTAATAGCAAGCAGCGTTTACTATAGTTACCTTCGATATAAAAAGGGACGAAAACGCCTCATTCAATTAAAAGATGCAGAGATGAGCCGGCAAAAGTATGTATTAGAAAAGGATATAGACCAGAAACAAAAGCAAATAAGCAAACTTGAAGAGGAAAAATTGCGCAATGAACTCAACTATAAGTCAGATGAGTTAATCAAAACTACTCTCAACGTAGTGAGGAAAAATGAAATTCTGCAGAAAATCAAGAAAGACGCAGAAAATCTATCACGTACTATAAACGAGGGAAATTTGGTTAGCATTCGACGGGGTATGTTACGACTCATAAACCAGATAGATACCAATATGGAACATGATGGTGATCTCGACAACTTCCAAAGTTCCTTCAATGCGGTACATGATGATTTCTTCAAGAAACTCGACACTAAATATCCTCAACTCACTTACAAAGACAAGATGTTATGTGCCTACATCAAAATGAATCTTATGTCTAAAGAAATAGCACCTCTCCTTAGCATTTCAGTCAGAGGAGTTGAAATTAATCGCTATAGATTAAGAAAGAAACTAGGATTAGATGAAAAAGCTAATCTTGCAGAATTTCTTCAAAAAATCTAAATTACCTATAATTAGCTTGCCAATTTATTGTTTGAACAACTCTCATTATTTCAGATGAGAGTTGTTCAAAAGATAAATCGAATTGAAATTGCAATTTTGCGTCTGTATTTAGTGATAATTTCACTTTATCCGTAAAATCTTTACTGAGCCCACTTGAAAAAGTCATTTTGTCGAAAACGTTCTATTGATTATCAATAAGTTACAAAGGCAAAAGATATGATTCTGTACTTTTTAAAGTGGGCTCAGTCTTTATTGCAACCGTGTCATAATAACCTTTTAATACATTATGGTAGGTGTATCTATTCCTTTTTAAAGTGGGCTCAATTATTACGTTTTGCAAAAATAATGTTTTAAAAGCATAATGCCAAACTTCCAAGGAGATTCTTGTAGTTATTTAACTTATTCCTTACATCCACACTCACCTTGACTATATCCCCTGGAGCGAACTGATTTTGGCTTACTTTTTATGCCTTGAATATTCTCTGCTGCACACTGCGCAACAGAACTTAAAGTTTAATTTTGCTGAAAAAATCTTGCACTTTAAAAGAAAAACTGTATTTTTGCAGCCATACAATTCATAAAACATAACGATTATGAAAAAAGAAATAAACAATTCTTTCGAGAATGTAGAGAAGAGAGCCAGCAAGCTGCCTTCTGAGTGTACCACCATCATCGTAGGCGAAGAGCAGAGTGCAGATGGCGCCAAATACCTTTGCCGTTCCAGCGACTTCGATGCGCTGATGGCCATCAACATCGAAGTACATGAGGATACAAAGTTTGGCGCTGAGGAATTTGTGGCAAAGGACAGCAAATTCCGCTGTCCACTGCCTAAGGAGGCTTTGGGATATACAGGATTGCCAGATTACCAATTCCCTGGCGAATGGGGAAGCGCAGGATTCAATACGGCTGGCGTGGGCATGAGTTCAACAGAGACCATCTTTTCAAGCGATAAAGCACTTGCCTTTGACCCATACGTGAAGAATGGACTTGCCGAGAACTGCACCTACAATATCGTTTTGCCATACGTTCACACCGCTCGTGAGGGAGCTGCACGCTTGGGCAAGCTCATCGAGCAATATGGTTCGGCAGAAGGATTCGGCATCGGATTCATCGACGACAAGGAGATATGGTATCTGGAGAATGCTTGCGGACATAAGTGGTTGGCTTGCCGTATGCCAAAGGACCAGTACTTCGTTACCGGTAACCAAAGCCGTTTCCGTGATTACGCACCAGAGGACAAGGAGAACTTCATGGCAGCACCCGACTTGATAGAGTTTGCCGAGAAGAATGGTCTTTACGATCCAAATGATGCCGAGGCTGAGAAAGACAAGCATGGTAAGGCGAAGTTCGATTTCCATAAGGCATACTCTCGTGATGAGGAACTCGACACCACCTATAACTATCCACGTGTATGGGGTTTACAGCAGATGTTCTCACCAGCCATCCAGAATGATGTCACCAAGAATACCTTCCCTGTCTTTGCCAAGGCTGCGCATAAGATCTCGCTCACCGACCTCCGCACCGTCTTCCGTTTCCATTATGACCATACCGATCATGATCCATATCTGCATGAGAATGGAAAAGAGCCTTATCGCCCAGTATCTATCTTCCGCACCACGCAGACCCACATCATCCAGGTAAGGGAGGATTTGCCTCATGCCATAGGTCACATCACCTACGTCGCATTCGGCATGGGCGACCTCAGCGTCTTCCTCCCACTCTACCAGGGAGTAAAAACCTTCCCTGAGCTTTACACCCATGTGGCTAATGGCAGATGCAAGGACGACAGTGCCTACTGGCGTTTCCGCAAGGTGATGACGCTCGGCATGACCGACTATAATGTCTTCGCTCCTATCATCAAGGATGCTTACGCCAAGTTGGAGGCTGAGAACGACCAACGTCAGAAGGAGATGGAAACAGAGTACTTGAAGCTTTACAAGGAAAGCCCGATAAAAGCCCAAGACCTCTTACAGCACTTCTCAGATGGGGTTCTGAACCACGCCATCGAAGTGGCAGATGAATTGGTGGAAGAACTCTTTACTCGACTCACGGAGAAGATTCAAAAGGAATACCTCTTCCACGGAGCATAAAGGAATACAAATGAGCATAAAAACGTAGTAAGCTTCATTCGCCATCGAAACTTACTTCAATCAACAACGAAGCCTGCTTCAACACGCATTGAAGCAGGCTTCGTTATTTTCATATAAATATATTTTTCAATAATGCTCTTCTCATGATTTGACGTTCATACATTACTTAACAACAACCTTCTTACCAGCTACGATGTATATGCCAGAAGAAAGATTGCTCATATTATTACGAGTGCCCACGCGTTGCCCGCTCAGGTTATAAACAAACCCATCGGTTTGAACCGCAGCGTCCTCTTGTCTTGTCACGTTCTCTATGGCTGTCGTAGAAGAATCACCATCAAAGCTGAACGAGAGCGCCTTGGCATGGCCTTGTGCATCTGTTATGGTGATATACCAACTTGTACCCACAAAGCTTTCCCACTTTGAACTAAGATGATACATATTATCGTTATTTACCACGTATGCATCAGCAGGAGCTGCACCTGGGTCGTAATAGAAGCCATGGAACAGAACCTTATCACCACCAAAAGTTTCCTTTACTATTGTCACGCTATCACCAGTAAATGTAGGAGGAACAACACCCTTTACCTGATAGATAGGTCCTTTTACCTTTACCGTGGTATTGTTACCCCAAGGGAATGTGTATTCATCCGTCTTTGTCTTGATATCGGCCTCCTTGCCCACCTTGATGATATAAGGCGTGCCAGCAACGATACCCTCCTTATCAGGATCAACAGCCCTGAAATAGACACAGGTTCCTTCCACCTTGTCAAAGACACTGAGTTTCACCTGCTTGTCGCCTCCGAATGTCTGTTTTACCTGGTCGCCCGTCAGTGTGCAAGGAAGAATAAGGCTTTCCCACTTGCCCCCGTGGAAGTAGCGGCGTATGTTGTAAATAACGGGGAACTTATACTCACCCTTAGGATTGTGGTTGATGCCACTTGGAGTGTAGTAGTTATCTTTGTCGTTCTTGGTTGTGGTAAACTCAGAGGTGCTTGTGTTCGTAGCATCGAGATACCACTCCTTGTCTCCCATATAGAAAAGTTGGAAATTGTCAAAAAAGGCATAGCCTTCCCCGTTGGCTCTCTTGCCAGCACCGATGTAGAGAGTACCCGTCGTTGAGCCTTTATCCGCCTTTACGAGGACTGCCACACTGTTGTCGTACTTACGACTGTCCACATCCTTGTCTTCATAAGGATTTCTCTCTGCGAATATTTTACCGGCATTGACACAATGCTTGATAGAATAATCATCATAACCTTTCAAGTCATCATCTGTTACTAAACCATTATAGGTCATATTCTGCATCAAATCCCAGTCTGCGGGTTCAATGGTCTTCAGAGCTGTCTGATGATTGCTTATCTTATCATAATCTTGCGAGGCAAAAACAAAAGAAGTATTGTCCTTGTCGTACTGATTTTTAGGATTAAAATAAAAACCTTGGCAATTGACACGATAAAGACCCGGCTTCAAGTTTTTAATTTTCTGAATCAAATAATTGCCTTTTTTCTCTTTACTGCCTTCAGAGCCTACCCAAGCCGTCATATACGCCAGTTCTTCCACATTATTCTGCAAATTTGGGAAGACAAAGGCATGGTCGCTTCTGTCGTAACGGAACTGCCAAACATTTTTTGACTCAGGATTATAATCGCCAAGCAAATCACCATCAATACCCTTGTTGTTTCGTTCGAAACGAGCATCCCGCACAAGACCAGATACATTGATATACTTTTTATTCTGGCTATTAATGACATTACGGTAGTCCTCTCTCTTGATGAAATAGAACGTCTCAGCCTGACTTTTGTCCGTAGTAACCACCAGGAATTTCTTCTGTGAATTAGGATCTGCGTAATAAGCCAGGTAATAATTTCGCGCATTAGCATCCTGATCGTCTTTCCACGTAGAATAGATTTGATAACCATTAATGGTACCAACAACAGGCTCAATATACCATTGAACCCTTTCGGGAGAAGAAATTGTATGCTCATCATTATAATTGTCCTTTCCACGATCCACAAACAAATAAATGGACTTATTATCCCCAGAAAAGATGTACTGTTCATTCTTATTCATGGTAGGCTCGACACCAAGATAGTCGCCAAGTCCGCTTTCGTGAGAAGTTGTAGGATTATGCACCCATGAGTGGATGTAATAACGTTTGTCGTTAGAATCGTTGGAGACCTTCTCTACATAGAAGTACATACCCACTTCTGCCAGAATAGGCTGCGCTCCATAGCGGCCACCCACTGTCACAAACTTGTTGTGACCTTTTGCATACAAATATATTTTGTTCGGATCAGCCGAAGTGCTGACAATTGTCTCTAAACTCTCATTATTAGCAGACCAGTCTATTTGCTCTGGACTAATTCTATCTTTCTTATCGTCAGCAAAAGACGATAAGGACATCAAGATGCACAAGACAAGCACCGAAATTCTGAAAAAGAGTTTCATCTTCATCTTATAATTTTTTAATACATTATCAATACTAAATATCATCTTCCCACACATTAAAACCATGCCATTTGGCATAGTTATCACTTCCTTCGTCAGGATTACCTTCGATAATCGACTGGTTAGGGCCGCTGCCGGGATTCCATGACGTAGGATCGTTCATCAGATTCTCCTGACAAACCTCTACGATCCTCACCTCTGGGACTATATAAACTTTTCTTTTACTTATATTCATTTTACTTAAAATAATTGTATTACCTTAATTCCGCATCACTACAATTTAATATTTTTTATAAACCCCTGAGCAACAATAAGTTGCTCAGGGGTTTCGTAGGATTTGAGGATAAACTAACTTTACTATTTACCATCATGATTGGGTTATCGGTTAGCCGATTGCCACTGATAAGTTTTCTCACAATGGATATTGACAGTCTGGTCTGCTATCATCAACTTGAAATCGCCTTCTTCCAATACCCACTTGCCATCATAACCTACGAAAGCAAGATCATCGGTATTCAAATCGAAAGTAACAGTCTTGGTTTCACCCGGCTGAAGCTCTATTTTATCGAAAGCACGGAGGCGACGGCCATCAGGAACCATGCTGGCAATAAGGTCGCTGCTGAACAGAAGAACGCTCTCTTTGCCTGCCACCTTGCCCGTATTCTTCACATCCACGCTCACCTTGATGATGTCGCCGTGGCGGAAGTCAG
>ERZ1023839.92-NODE-92-length-30636-cov-15.787613_pt1 | contig 30636 bp, 26 predicted proteins | sample MGYA00380383_ERZ1023839 | MGnify/ENA primary metagenome ERZ1023839 (study PRJEB33179, sample SAMN07449065) | human gut metagenome | biome: Human-gut; feature: Human associated habitat; material: Faeces | host: Homo sapiens | place: India:Kasaragod | collected... | reverse complement strand
ATAAATTTGGCTTCTTCATTTTCTTGTAAAGCAAGTTCTATTATTTCTTTTTTATTGTATGCTAAATAATTGCCCATTTTGCTTCCAGTTGTTTTTAATTTATATTCTATTCTTCTAAAATCTGTTATTTGTTGAAGCTGATTTCGCAGGTATTCGGTGATTTCTTTTAAAATATCATCCATACTTGCTTTCTTATCTAGCCAACCAAAATAATGGCAAATAAATTTAGCTTCTTCATTTTCTTGTAAAGCAAGTTCTATTATTTCTTTTTTATGAGAATCTAAGTACTTGCCAATCTTACCACCCTTCATTTGAATTCTGTCACTAATATTATGATAATTAGTTATTTTATTAGGGTGTGAGCGCAAGTAGTCCACAATCTCTTTTAAGGCAACATCTATAGTTACGATTATTTTTTTATCAAACCAACCAAAATAATTATAGATAAATTTAGCCTCTTCGTTTTCTTGCAAAGCAAGTTCACTAATTTTTTCTTTATTGCGTTTTAGATAGTTACTTATTTTGCCTCCTGTTGTTTTTAATTTATCCTCGATTATATCAGGGCTTGATATTGGACTAGGTTGATTTTGTAAGTATTCCATAATTTCTTTTAAAATATCGTCCATGGTGATTTTTTTGTCTAACCAACCAAAGTAATGGCAAATATACTTGGCATTTTCATTTTCGTTGGCCTGTTCGATAATTTTTTCTTTATTATTAACTAAATAAATGCTCATTTTACTTCCTGTTATTTTTAATCTATCATCTATTGTTCTAGGACTTGTTATTGGCTTCGTTTGATTTTGTAAATATTCCGTGATTTCTTTTAATATATCATCCATACTTGCTTTCTTATCTAACCAGCCAAAGTAATCACAAACATACGCGGCATTTTCATTTTCTTTGGCCTGTTCGATAATTTTTTCTTTATTGTGGTCTAAATAATAACCTATTTTACCGCCCGTTGTTTTAAGTCTATCATCTATTGTTCTAGGACTTGTTATTGGCTTCGTTTGATTTTGTAAGTATTCCGTGATTTCTTCTAAAATATCTTTTACATCAGCTTTCTTTTCTAGCCAGCTAAAATAGTGACAAATATACTTAGCATTCTCATTTTCTTTGGCCATTTCGACTATTTTTGCTTTATTATTACTTAAATAAATACCTATTCTACCACCTGTTATTTTAAGCCTTTCTTCAATTATCCTAAAATTTGTTATTGGCTTCGTTTGATTTTGTAAGTATTCCGTGATTTCTTTTAATATATCATCCATACTTATCTGTTCGTTTAACCAGCCAAAGTAATCGCAAATATACTTGGCATTTTCATTTTCGTTTAACTGTTCGATAATTTTTTTTCTATTATTGTTTAAATAAACGCTTATTTTACCTCCTGTTGAATTAAGTCTTTCATCAATGGCACTGTAATTGGTTATTTTATTAGGCTGGTTTTGCAAGTACACGGCTATTTCTTTTAAAATAATAGCCTTATTTGCATTTATTAAATCATCGGTTTCTCTATATAGGTTGTAAAGACTTCTTAATACGCTTGTTATAGATAATTTAGAAAATAAATCTTCTGAGGAATCCATTTTTTTCTGGACATAATCGTTATCTTCTTTAGGAAATTCATAATTCCACAAATCAAATTCACTACCTACTTGAATAATTTGCTCAATAATTTGTTTTCTTTTTACAGTTTGTATTTCTAATTTTGTATCGTCTATAAATTTAGAATATTGCCGTTTTATTTTTCGTAAAAAAATAGCCATATTACTTTCTTTTTGATCTGAAACACGAATATCAGGCATTTTATTAAAATGCCGAATCCAAGTGGCTATAGATTTTAATCTGCTTAAATCATCTTTTTCTGGTTCTAAGTCTCTTAAAAAATTAAACTTTAAAGTATTATTAACTAAATCTATAACAAGAGGAATTCTTTCCTTATTATCTTCACAAATAGCACTGATACACCTTCCAAGTTGTTGTAAAAATAATATTTTAGAGTCCTCATTTAAAGGTCGAAACCAAATAATACCATCTATTTGCTCTATATGGACACCTTCGTTTAACATATCTATAACAAACATAAATTTTTTCTTGGATGATTTTGAGGAATTAAAGTTTGCTAAATTTTTGGCATTTTGTTTTTGGGAGTTATCCGATAACATACAATACGTTTCGATTTCATCTTTTAATTTATTTTTTAAAATAGATGCTATTTTAGTATCAATAAGAGGTGTCCAATTCATATAGTTAATAATGGCCAAAGCCATATCATTGGCGAATGTTTGAAGGGCATTAGGCATATTATTTATGTGTAATTTGACAAGCAATAAGATATTTTCTTTTTCCTCATTTAAATAGTTCAATTCTTCTTTAGATAGTACTTCTTTTTGATTAATCTTATGATATATATTTTGTAATGGTTTGTGATGCTTTTTTAAATATTGTCCCGAAAATAATAATTGATTCATTAAATTTTGATAAGCTTTTATCATACTTTGAGCTTGCGTTTCGGTTAGTTCTTTACCGGATTCGGTATTTGTATAAACCCCATTTTTCTTTCTAGCCACTGGAATAAAAACAATATATTTACCATCCAAAGACAAATTTTCATTTAGAATTTTATCAATGCCATCAGCTTCATTAATCTCTTTTCTTATCCTTTCATATTCACTTTTTTTGGATTTTTTTTTGCTCTCATCTATAATATCATCTATTTTTAATTCGAGTTCATCCAAACTACCATCTTTTATAAGAGAATATTCACAATTTATAACTTTTGGATTGTGAATAATTCCTCTTTCTATCGCATCTAATAAATCCATATTGTAAGATAAGTGTCTTTCTGCTAAAATTTCTTCTTCGGTGTAACCATATTTTTTAGCAAAAATCTCTGTCATATCTCTTTTATCCGTATCTCTTTCTGGGGTTGCCGTCATACCGAGTACTTTAGCTGTCTGATTTTCTAATAATTTATCTATACTTTTTTGCCATTCACTAGCTCCTGCCCGATGAAGCTCATCTAAAACAATAAAATCATATTTATTGTTGATGATATCAGAGTTACCTTTTCCCTGGTTCAAATACTGATAAGTACATAATGTCAAATTAGGGAAAACACTTTTAACAATTTCTTTATCACGATAATAAAAAGGATAATTAGAACGGTAATTTAGAGCAATAATACGTTCTAATTGGTTTAAAATATATTCATTTGGTGCTAAATAAAGCATGCGTGCATGTTTATTTTTATCTAATTTATTGATTTCGGTTTCCATATAGTGCATCTCAGATAAAGAAACATAGCTTTTACCTGTGCCGGTTGGTAAAATGACTGATGTAAAATCATGATATTTGTAAGCTTCATTGATATTTTGAATAGCTTCTCTTTGATAGGGTTTTAAAATAATTTGAGTATTTTTGATTTTATTGCATCCAAAAAATTCTTCTAATTCATCTAGGGATACGCAATTGTTTGCATCCACTTTATCCATTTTCCTAATAATCCACATTAAAAATATGTTAACTATCGCCTTATCATCAAATTTTTTTTCTTTCAATTTATGATAAATTTTTCCTAAACTATTTTTAGGAAAACTATTCGTTAATAGTAATTTTTTTTGACTTTCGCTTAAATTTTCCTGAACATTATAATAGGACCAGTCAATTAAACCAAAAAGATTATTTAAAAACCAAGCATCAAATGATTGCTCCTCTTTATAATTACTCACAATCAAACTTTGTAACTCTGCAAAAGGATTTTGCAACACGTCTTCCAATTTAGAAATATCCATTTTATTTACATAATCAAGTAAATAACGTTCACTTTCTACTATTTGTAAATTTACAGATTCACTTAGCCTTATATTGCCTTTACTAGAGATGCGGTTCGTAAGTCCACTTTCAATACCGTAAGTCTTTTCTCTCATCTTTTCGATAACAGCATCATATTTTCTATCATTGATGATTTCTTTCAATAAAGAAAGACTTTTTTCTTTTCGAAGTTTTGATTTAACGAGGGTATACGTTTTCGTGTAGGTAGTAATAGCTTTTTGATAAGACATTCGACCTTTAGTAAGTTCATAAACTTTTTCTAAATCTAAACTCTTTTTAAAAGCATTCGTATCGTATTGTTCTAAGTCAAAATGAGTAGTCATTTTAACACCTTCATTTATTTTCTTGATAACTTCTTCTTTGAGTTCTTTTATAAGAGGTGTTTCCTCTAACTGTTGAAGTAAAGATAAAACATCCATAATTTCAGGACTTACTTCCTTAATACCACCTTCAACATCATTGTAATGGATAAATTCTATAGAAGAAAACGCATTACCAATGGTATGAATTAAAAAACGATTGCCAATTTTTTTCAACACTGGATGGTGTCGATTCATAATATCCATTTTTAAATAAATTTTATTTTTCAAAAAATTTTGTTCTTGATTAAGAGCCCCATAATTTAATGAATTTGTTATTTTGTCTAGACCTCCTACAAAAATGCTATCTGATTCGTTAACATAATCTTTGGTTATCATTTTTCTTACCTTATCCAATTGTTCTTCATTACTAGCATTATTAATAAAATCAAAATAATATTTGACAAGAGCATCTTCTTTCTGGTTTTGCTTTAAACTGTGATAATAATCTTCTAATTTTTGATTTATTTGTTCAAGCATGTATTGCCCAGCAAAAATAAGTTTTTTGTCGGCTTCATCTTTAGGTACTTTTAACATAACATATTTATCGTGAAATACGTTGCGTCCATAGTCTAAAGCAACATTGGCATTTGTCGAAAAAGAAATACAATTAGTATGTTTATTGTAATTCATTTTAACATGTTCTAACATCTGCTCTAAAGATAGGGCATCGCTCTTTTTAAAAATAGTTTCACCATAAACTTCTCTATCTGTGACAAGCTTTTTTAGATTTCCTTTTTCATCTACAATTGTCTTATTTTGGATTAACTTAATATCTCCATCTTCAAGAGCTCTAAAAAAATAATAATTTTCTTCGTCACTAAAGACATTGAAATGATTAATATCAAAAACATTTTTTATCATCGTTCCACCCACTTATCATCTATATTTATTATACAGTTTGCGTGAAAAAAAGCCAAGTTTTTATCTTGACTTTATTTTTTTCTAGCTATGATATTAAAATAATGCCACTTTTTATTGTCCCTTTCCCTTACATACTCCTTTTCATCTAAAAGAAGTATCTCATATTTTGAAAGTTTTTCTAATACCTCTTTTTTAGTGAAAGTGTTTACCGAATCTAACTTTGCCCAAGCATCTCTATTACCAAATAATTGGCCAACAAAATAGCCATTATTATTTAAAGAAGAATAAATTTTATCCCATAACTCGTCAAAATATATTGGCTCACAAAAAGGGATGCTAAACATGGCTATTACACAATCAGCCTGAGGTAATATTAAATTTTTAAAATCACTTTCTATAAAAGAAACACTATTTTTTTCCTCTTCTGTTAATCTATCTAATATAAAAGATTTGTTTAATTGTCTATCAACCGCTGTGACTTTATAACCCTTTCGTAAGAGATAAACCGATTCATTACCGGCACCACAACCTAAATCAACAATCGTCTTTATATCATTATATTTCGTTAAAAATTCTATTAATAAACTAGATACTTTAGCATTTAAAGTTCTATTTTGATAATTACGCCAATCTTTATTTTGCGTACTTCACCTCATTCTAGTGTTACTACATCTAGATTATACTATAAAACTTAGTACTTTTATTTACACAAATTGAATTCTCATTTAATTGAAATTTTTTAAGACATCTAATACCGTCTTGTCTACGAAACTTTCGACAGAAACCACCATAAATTTTACAGGTCTAGAGTTACTGCTCCCCGAATAAATAATATATGAAGTTATTTATTATCTTCTCTTATAATGATATTCATCATCTTGTATATGAACAAAGCCAGAATTCATAACGGCCGTTTTAGATTTAATATTATCATCATCAACTCTAGCAACAATCTCATTAAAGTTTTGATATTTATTAAGTAAATACTCGCTAAACTCTTTTTCAAATAATGTTCCAAAACGTTTTCCTCTATACTCAGGTAATAAGCCCAAACCTATTTCTATTTCTTCCGGAAGCATAACACCATTATATTCTTTTTTAGGATGATAATTTAAAAAAGCTAAACCTATTTTATTATTGTCATTATCTATAATAAAAACATTTGTGATATTATCTTTCTTATTTAATTCTAAATTTCTAATAACAAATCTAGATACATTGCTTGATACTAATTCACTCCCAGGGGATGAAATAAAATTATTTAATAATTTTATATGTTCAATATTCTCTAAATCAAAATTTATTATTTTAAAATCTTTCATAATTATTTTCTTTCTAAAACACAAAGGCATTCTACGTGCTTACTGTAAGCAAACATGTCGTAAAGCTTTATGGATTCAATTTCATAGTATTTGGTAAACTCTTTTAAGTCTCTTACTAAGGTTAAGGGATGACAAGAAATATATAAAATTTTAGGAATATTAGCATCCACAAGTGTCTTTATAACAATAGGTTTTAAGCCACTTCTTGGTGGATCTACTAAGGCAAGCGTGATATCATGATGTACTTTAGGTAAAATTTCTTCTACTTTGCCAACGTTAAAAGAAACATTTTCAATATGGTTTAATCGAGCATTTTCTAAAGCCATTAAAATAGCTTCTTTGTTTTCTTCAATACCAATAACACTCTTTGCCCTTAAGGCTAAAGGAAGGGAAAAGAAACCTACTCCACAGTAAAGATCATATACTTCATCTTTAGACCTCACATAATCCATGACATCTTCTTTTATCTTTTCAGAAATATAGGCATTGACTTGGAAAAAGGAATGAAAAGAATAACGATAATGAATATTTCCTCTTTCCTCTTCTAAAGTATTGGTTCCATAAACGAGTTTATTGTTAAGTAAAATACCTTTAATTGAATGTTTTTGGGTCAATTCTTCTAAAATAGAAATTTCATCTTGTGTTTTAATATTTAAAAGAATATCCCCTTTACTATTTGTTTGAATGACAAGCTCGCCATTTTGAAAATGAAACAGGGCAAAATCCCTTAAAAGACTTTGTAGCGCATCGTCTAATAAGTAACAATTTTGGATAGGAAGAAAACAATGACTTTGTTCTTCATAGTAGCCGAATTTTCCTTTTTGTACCTTTAAACTTACTTTATTACGATAGCCTAAAACAGGTCTTGAAGGAACCATTTCTAGCAAGGGAAAAGAAATATTATTTTGCCTAAATAAATCACTAATCATCTCTTTTTTGTACTTTAAGGAATTTTCATAGGAAAGATGAGAAAAAGCACAGCCACCACAAAGACTACTATAAGGGCAAAAAGAAGGTATTCTTTCCGGACTTTTCTCTATTATTTCATTAAGTTTAGCTACGTTATAATGCTTTTCACTCTTTTCTAAACTGATATCAACAACTTCGCCTTTTAAAGTTTTAGGAACAAAAGTCACTTTACCATCAATATGACAAAGTCCTCTACCTTCATAATCAAATTTTTCAATACGTACTTTCATAAAATCATCGCTTTCTTTTTAAAAGAGTATCATATGCAAACTTTTTTTTCAAGAAACGCATAAATTTTTTTCCTTTGTTTCATATTAAAAATGGTGATATCAATGCAAAATATTATTTTAAGGCAAATAGAAAAACAATTTGAAAACAATACTGATTTTGTCATAAAAAAAATCAAGATAAACTACCGAACAACTTTATACGTTTTATATTTAGAAAGTGTCACTGGTAGTGATAAAGTTAATGATTATATTTTAAAAAACATTACTCTTTTAACAGCCTTAAAAAAGAAATCATTTAAGGATATTCAAAGTTTAATTCCTGCACCTCATACTTTAATTTTAAATAAAATAGATGAAATCGAATTTTATATAACAAATGGCTTTACTATTGTTATTAAAGGTAATGAGATTTTAGCTTTAGAAACCAAAGCAGATATTACAAGAGGAATACCAGAGGCTAAAACAGAACAGGACGTATTTGGACCTAAAGATGCTTTTACAGAAAATATTCAAATTAATTTAGGTCTTGTTAAAAGAAGAATTAAATCTAGCACCTTGAAAGCCTTAAATGTTGTCATAGGTAGAAAAACTAATACAACTTTAAACATTTTATATTTTGATGATATTGTTAAAAAAGATAGTCTTGATAAAATTTATAAACAACTTAAAAAAATAGATATTGATGGTATTATTGATTCCGGTGTTATTGCCGAATATTTAGAAGAAGAAAACAAGACTAATTTTCCAACAGTTATTAAAACAGAAAGACCTGATTATGTATCTAGTGCTTTAATGGCCGGAAAAATAGTTATTTTAATAGATACATCCCCTTTTGCTCTTATATTGCCAGCTTTTTTTGGTGATTTTATTAATCCTGTCAGTGATGATTATCGTAAAACAAATAATATTAATTTTTTAAAAGTATTACGTTTTATGTGTTTTTTTATAACAATGATGGCACCTGGTCTTTACATTGCCCTTATTAATTATAATCCTGAAACTATTCCCTCTTCTTTACTTATTAACTTTTCGGCTCAACGAAATAATGTACCTTTTCCTACTTTGGTAGAAGCTATTTTAATGCTTTTTATTTATGAAATCTTAAGAGAAAGTGATCTTCGTTTTCCTAACACTTACGGAAGTGCTATTTCCATACTTGGAGCTTTAATACTTGGTGAAGCAGCCGTATCAGCCGGTTTTGTTAGTCCGATTATGATTATTGTCATTGCCTTTACCTTTATTACAAGTTTAATATTTACGGAAACAGAACTTGTTGACGCCGCGCGCTATTTTAGAATTATTTTTCTTTTTGCCGCGGCCTTGTATGGCCTTTATGGCATCGTTTTAGCTTTTATCTATTTTCTCATTCATGTTATTGAAATTAAAACATTAGATGAACCTTATTTTTATCCTCTAGCCCCTTTTGACCTCAAATATTTAATGCAAGGTCTTCTTAAAAACAATTTTTCTAAAAACACAGAAAGAAGCCCTTTACTTACCGAACAAAACTTTACGAAACAAAGGAGGATTGACAAATGAAAAAATTACTTTTTATTCTTCTTATTCCTCTTTTTTTAGGAGGTTGTTATGACTATCAAGAATTAAATGATTTAGCCATTATTTCAGGGATTGCCATTGATTATGAAGATGATTATGAGGTCACTTTTGAAGTTTTGGAATGTCAAAAAGAAAACGATGAAAAAGCATCTTATGTAAAAGCAACTGGTAAAACAATTTCTGAAGCCTTCGCCAATGCTAGTTTAAAAATTCATAAAGAAGGCTATTTTGCCCATGTTAAAGTGATTTTATTTAGTGAAGAAATCGCTAAAAACTATATGCAAGATGTGACTGACTACATTTTAAGGGAACCTAATATTCGCAAAATCTTTTACCCTCTTATCGTTTTAGACGGAAAAGCATCTTCAATACTTGAAAATAAAAATGAAGCATCTCCGGTGACATCTGTGGCTCTAGAAAAAGCCCTTACTAATAATCGTTCTACTCCCAAAATAGCAATTACCATGGATTTTGAAACTTTGATGAATAACTTTGTTGACCCTAAAAAAGATGCTTATTTAAATACAATAAAAAAAGATGAAACAACGACTTTTGCTCTTTCCGGAATGGCCTTATTTAAGGATTATCAAATGGTTGGACAATTAAATGAACAAGAAACTTCTTTATTTAATTTGCTTAAAAATACAAGTGATAATACATTTATTAAAATGGCCTGTCCTTTTAAAGAAGATAAAACTATTACCATTGATTTATATCATAATCGCGATACAGATATAAAAGTAAAAGAAGATAATATTGTTATTAATTCTTCTTTAAAAGGAAGTATTGTTGAAGATAATTGTGAAATAGATTTTCGTACTTCTTCTAGTTATGAAGAGTTGAGCCATTCTTTTAGTGAAGAAATCAAAAAGGAAATAGATCATTTAATTAAAAAAATTCAAAACCTCCAAAGTGATGTGTTAGAATTTCAAAATATTTATTATCAAAAAGAAAGGAAAGAATTAACAAATTGGTATTTAAAAGATACGTTAGTTAATATCGATTTAGATATCAATAAAAATGGGTTAATTTTTGAGGTGAATCCAAATGAATGAACGTAAAATATTTGTTTTATCTTACTTTTTAGGGCGGGTTTTTTTCTTGGGTTTTGGCTTTTCTTATCTTTTAAAACTAACAGGTAAAGATACTTATATATGCGCTATTTTAGGAACTATCTTCGGTACTGGTATTATCTATCTTTATGGGAAACTCAAAGAAAAGATTAATCTTATTCCCCTAAAAAAAGATAATAGTCTTTGGAAATGTATACTTTTAGTTATCTTTTTTCTTTTTAATATTTTAATTTATACTCAAATAGCCTTTATTTTCCAAACGTTTGCTGATTCTTTTTTCTTACTTAAATCGCCTATATATTTTATTTCATTTCCCATTCCTTTTTTGGTCTTTCGAGCTTGTAAAAAAGGGTTAACTACGATTGCTAAAGTTGGCGAAATTTTAATGCCTATTTCTTTCATTTTATTTATTTTTGCAGGTCTTGGCTTAATAAAATATTTTAAAGTAGAATCTTTTTTACCTGTTTTAACAACGAATACTCCTTCTTTACTTAAAGGTACTTTGTATTATACTTTTTATAGTACAGCCCCTTTTTTACTTTTACTTAATATGGAAGCAAAAAAAAACAAATACGTTTTAAAATATTTGTTTTCATCTTTAACAGTCATTATTATGTCTCTTTTTATCATCGGTGTTTTAGGGCCAAATCTTATTAAAATTTATCGTTATCCTGAATATATGACTTTAAAGAAAATTAAATTGTTTAATTTTATTGAAAAAGTAGAAAATATTATTTCAGTTGCGTGGTTGTTTGATTTATTTATGACGTTATCTATTGCTGGCAATAATTTAAAGGAATGCTTACCAAAAAAATGTTTAAAAATTACTTTCCCAATTTTACTTTTTCTTCTTTATCTTGTTACATTACTTTGTGGTATTTATTATCCCAAAGAATTAGTTTTATATGAGATTTTACCAATACTATTAGGTATATTTGAACTGATTAGCTTACTACTATTATTCATTTATAGTAAAAAGAAAAACTAAAGTACTCATTAAGTCGTTATTTTGTAATGAGAAAAATAATAAAAGCAATCTTTTTGTTCACATGTTGTACCATCTTTTTTGTGCTTATACTCCACCACAAAATAAAAAATATTATTCTCATCATCATCTAAAGTATTTAAATAACTCATTAAATTCCTGTCGGAACAAATTGTCGTATATTTTCCCTTTGGACAAGTTATTATTTCAGAAACTTTTGAAGGAATTAAGTAAATAGCCTCGACATGAAGTTCAGCCCACATGTTTTCAAAAAATGCACTTTCTTTTTGATAATCTGGAAAAAGATTAGCACGACTTCGATAAATAGTCTCATAATTACTTTTTCCTTCCTTTAAATTATCTACTAAATCACTTAATTTAAAACTTTCTAAATAACGATATAAATAATACGTCTCATAAATTTTGGGAGGATCATCATATCTTAATTTTCTTGTTTCTCTATTATTTGTGGCGACAAATAATGTATATAAAATCATTAAAGAAGTAATTAAAAAGCCTGTTACAACAATAGTTTCAATAAAGACAAAACCGTTTTTTTTCATGACTTACCTCCTTACTTTTTAACTAAAAAGAAAAATTCTAAATCATCAATGGCATTATCACTAGCCCCGGTTAAAACCGGAATGATAATATGATAATATTTAAAATCAGGTTCAACAGCATAATCATCATTTTTAGGACTATTATCATCACAATTAAAATTACAAATGCCATCACCATCAGTATCAACTGGTTTATAAATTTTACTTCCGGCATAAGAATTAATTTTAATGTTAGCAAAATCAAACACTTCTTCATCATTATCTTTACTTAAAGAATAGCTTTCTTTTTCACCTGCGGCATTTTTATAAGTTATTTTCTTACTTTCAACCTCCAGGTTCATGTTAGAAGGGTCACTACCTACAAAAAAATTTAAAGTGGTTTTATTTGCATCCACATTTACTTGCATAACATTCGTAATGTTATTATTCAAAATATCTTCTTCGACATCTTTGATAATTGTCGCCCTACTGACTAGAAAATCTTTTGCATAAGAAGAATGTTTAGATTCATATTGAATATCATTTAAAAGACTAAATAAAAATAACATGACGACTGAAATAAGGGCAATGCTGATAACAATTTCCAAAAGTGTCATGCCCTTTTTATTTAACATTATTTAGACACCTCCTAAAAACTCAATTATAACAGGTGATAAAATAACGAGTAAGATAATAGGAATGAAAAACAATACGGAAATGATACTTATTTTAGTTGGAAGTTTACCAATACGTCCTTTGATTTCCAAAATTCTTTTATCTCTTAAAAAATCAAGTTGGTTATTTAAAGATTCTTCAATACTATTACCAAAAACACTAGCTTGAACAATATTTAAAATGGCGTTATTAATCGCATCACTTGGTATTCTTTCTTTCATGCTAGTCATAGCTTCGGGAAAACTTTTACCTAGGCGCATTTCACTTAAAGACTTTTGAAATTCTTTTGATAACTCACTATCAACATTCTTACTTGTAATAGTTAAAGAAGATGTTAAGTTACGACCACTTTCGAGGGTTAAGGCAAGAACTTCGAAAAAGAAAATAGCTTCTTCTTCTAGTTTTTCTTCTCTTTTTTTTATAGGTAAATCGAGAATAAAATATTCACTTAAAAAATGGAAAATAACAACTGAGATTGGGGCTACAAAAAAGCCATTTTTAAAGAAAATTAAGATAACCACAAATAAAATAAGGCTTAACATTAAACGGGTATTTAATAAATCAATGGGGTCATATTTACAATTAATACCTAAAAGTTTTACCTTTTTGGTTATTTTTTTAATGGTACTATCTAAGTATATTTTTTTTACAATACTATTTTTTTTCATTACATCTTCACCTCCATGACACGTTTAATAATAAAGATATATAAACTATAAAATAAAACGGTGATGAAAAGTAAAACACGTCCTAAAGTAGTTTCAAACATTGGAGTAAAATAAGTCGGATTTAAAATATAAATTGCTAAAATAAACAAAAAAGGCATTACACAAAGCGTACGATAAACAAAAATAGAAGCACTCGTTAAACTTTGCATTTCTTGTTTAAGTTTCTTTTTACTAAAGAAAGATTTTTCAATTGTTCCAAAAACTTTGACAATATTACCACCGGTTTTGTTTAAAAGTGTTAAAGAACTAGCAATATATTTGGCATCATCTAATTTGACACGATTATAAAAACGGTCAAAGACTACTTCAATAGATAAGCCATAAGTCATATCCATATATATCTTTTTAAATTCATCACTAATAGGGCCTTCTAACTCATCTCTTACAATTACTACAGCCTGCATTATATTGCGTCCTGATTTAAAACTGTTATTCATAATAATGATTGCTTTTAATAAATCTTCTTCTATTTTCTTTCTCTTTTTTTGAAAACCAATATAAAGGAAGACGTCAGGAATATAAAAACCTAAGATAAATACTAAAAACATAAAAGGTAATGATAACGAAGTAAGTTGAAACATAGATGAAACAAAACTTAAAATAACAAGTAGTAACCCTGTAAAAAACTTCACGGTCATATAATCCATGGAAGATACTTTATCTTTATTTTCGTATTTAATAAATTTGTCATAACGAAGGCTATGTTTCTTTAAAACTTCTGAGTGACTTAAAAGATTGGTTACTTTTTTCATTACTTTATAAAGAAAATTCATAATATAATCAAAAATACTTTTATCTTCATCGACAACACTTTTTAAGGTAAAAGCATCAAATCTTTTTTGGAGTTTGATTGCCCTTTTTTGGTGTAATAAATAAATGATGAGTAAAAGTAAAATAATAATCATAATTCCTTGGGTAATGACAATTTGTAATGAGTACTCCATAACATACCTCCTTTCCTATTTTATATGAAACATTTCATCAATTTCGGTAATACCTCTTGAAGCAATTTTTTTATAAACTTTTGGCACTTCTTTATCATAAAGAATATATTCGCCATCTACTTCCCCATTGTCAGTTAAGCCTTTTTGATGGAAAGCAAAGATTTCTTTTAAGTTAATATCACCATCATGAAAACTTTCTAGTTCACATATAGACGTTACTTTTCTTTTACCATCATTCATTCTTTCGATATTAACAACAAGGTCTATGGCACTGACAATATACTCTCTGATAGCTTTAATAGGAATATCAAGACCGCTCATTAAAACCATAGTTTCTAAACGGTTTAAAGCATCTTTAGCACCGTTTGCATGAAGAGTTGTTAAAGAACCTTCATGTCCTGTATTCATAGCTTGAAGCATATCAAAAGCCTCTTTACCACGAACTTCCCCAACAATGATACGATCAGGTCGCATACGAAGAGCATTGATAACTAAGTCACGAATGGTAATTTCCCCTTCATTATCATAGTTAGTTACTCTTGTTTCTAAAGAAATGACATGTTCTTTTTCCAGTTTTAACTCAGCCGCATCTTCAATAGTAATAATACGTTCATTATCAGGAATAAAACTACTTAAAATATTTAAAAGAGTTGTTTTACCTGAACCCGTACCACCACAAATAATGATATTACATTTTCCCTTGACGGCAGCTTCTAAAAATGTTGCCATATAAGGTGTCATCGACCCTATTCTTATCATGTCATCGGCACTTGTCATTTCTTTTTTAAATTTACGAATGGTAATAACAGGTCCTTTCGTAGATAAAGGCGGAATAACAGCATTAATACGAGAACCATCTTTAAGTCTTGAGTCAACCATTGGATTTGTCGCATCAATCGTTCTACCCATAGGTCCTATCATTCTTTCAATGGTTCTTATAATATGTTCATCATTAATAAATGAGACACTTTCATCTTTAATAAGTTGCCCATCAATTTCAATATATATTTCTTTAGGACTATTGACCATTATCTCGGTAATATTTTTATCTTCTAAAAGTTCAGTTAAAGGTCCATAACCATTAATTTCATTATCAATTAAGTTATATAAATGACTTCTTTCTAAATTGGTTAAATCATATCCTTCAATCGATTTATCAATTTCATCATTAATAAATTGTTGTAAAAGTTTATCTTCTGGTATTTCTTGGTCAATTAAATTTTCAACAATTTTAACTCTTAATTCATCTAATAATTTTTTATCAGGAAAGACTTCATAATCACTGACATCATTAAACTTTGGTTTTTTTCTTTCAATATTAAAAGCTTCAATTAAACTAGTTTTGCTCATTATTATCCCCTCCTAAAAAACTGACTGCCAAATTCATCATAGTCGTATAATCCTTATTAAAAATATTAGGCGCTTTTGGCTGTAGCATTGGAATTTCTCCATTCATAACATAGGAATCCATATTTTTTAAAAAGAACTCGGAGGAAATTTCATAGTCAATATTATTTTTAATAATGGTTTTCATATCATAAAGAGTAAAATATTTTTTAAAAGGATCGCGGCTATTATTTAGTAAAATTTTATAATTGGTTTTATCTAAGTCTTTAAAAATAGAAAGTAGACTCTTCATATTTTTTAAATCCATGGGGTCATTTTCTATGACAAATAAAATATTGTCGGCGGCATCTAAAACAACTAAATTTAATTCATTCAAATTATGATTAGTATCAATTAAAACCATATCATAATGAAACATTGCTTTATCTAAAAGAATTTCAATATATTTAGAATCTATCTTAGAAGCTTGTCTTGGATCTTTAGGACTTGGCATAATATCAATATTTTCATTATATTTCACAACATAGTCATTAAAATCTTTAAAACGGTTATTGTTGTAATCATCTACGAAATTATAAATGGTTTTATCAAAGACTTTATTAGTAGCAAGAGCAATACCACCACTAGATAAATCCAAATCAACAATTAAAACATGTTTATTTATTTGTGAATAAATCGCGGCAAGATTGAGTGTTAAAATAGTTTTTCCAACACCACCTTTACCTGAAAACAAACATAAACTTTTTCCTATTTTCTTTTTCATATTCCCCATCCTATTCTTCTGTAATTTTAATTTTTCCGTTCTCTTTAATTCCTTTACGTTTTACTTTCACATCATACTTTTGTAAACCAACAATTTTACCAAATAAAGAACTCATTTCATATTCTACATTAACGCCTACTTCAATATCGGTTCTTTTAATAACGAGTTTATCTGTGGAAATATCATTTTCTTCTAGTGTTTTAGATATGACACTGACATCCTCTTTATTAAAATATTCTTTGATAGCAACATCTACTATGTTTTTAGTCTTTAAAACTTTATTTTCTAACATTCCAACATCCACAACAAGAGCCATCATGGTAATGATAATTGGCACCAAAATAACAAAGATAATAAGTGTTTGACCTTTATTATTCATAGCTTATTACCTCACTTACGGTGACATCATAAGGATTTTTGAAGATTAATGATAGACCTGGTGTGACAATATTAACTTCTTTTTTTAAAGTGAAAGTAACATTTTTATTTTCTTCGTTTTTGATTTCTAGTTTAATAGTATTATCATCTCCTGATAATGTCGTTAAAATTTCATCATAACTTTTTTGATTTCGATATAGATCTAATACATTAGACATTTTATTTTCTAAACGATTTTGAATAAATATAATTTTGCCGACATCAATAATAGCTAATAACATAAAAATAAAAATTGGTAAAATAATGACAAACTCAACAAGGGCTTGACCTTTTTTATTTCTCATTTTTGGCCTTCTTTTTCTTGTTTGATTTTATATTCTTCTTCGGTTAAACATTCAGCGCTACCAGGTTTTTCACCTTCAACATAAACATTGCCAACTAATTCACACGATGTTTTAACAATCGTATCTTTTAAATACCCACCAAAATAAGAAACAATACTTACTGTAATCACGCTAATAATGGCCACGATTAAAACATACTCCACAAGAGCTTGTCCTTTAGAATCCATACTATCACTCCCTCTAGTATAGAATTATTATATCAAATATTTTTTTTAATAACAATTCATTGCCAATAAATTTACATGGAATTTATAACAAGCAAAAAAGAAGCTTATTACCTTGTCAAGAGTGGTTATATGATACACCTCCAAAATATTTAGAACCATTATTTGAATGAAATAAGAAAAGCGATATATACATCTAATGCCATAGAATCTGTAAATTCAGTACTTAGAAAAGTTACTAATAGTATCCATTTACAAAATATTATTTTTAAGAATAGAGGAATTAGAAGACAAATGGAAAAAACCTATTCCCAACTGGAATAAAATTGAAATTCAGCTTTCTGAGATTTATAAAGAACGCTTTACTAAGTATCTCGACATATAAAAAACTAGTACCTTTATTTCAAAAGTACTAGTTCATACTCGACGGTGTAGAATGTGGTGTGTAAATTCTTAAATGAATTGCATGCCATATTTTTTTTATGGCTTAAGGAGGAAAGAATAAGCAAAACTTAAAATTAATTGATTACACAAAGAAAAGACTTGATGATATGTATGTAATGATGTATACCATCAAAAATGATTTAAATGTTAAAAAAGGAGATATTATCGAAAATATTAATATTTATACTCTTGTTGGTATTAATAAAAAAGGAATACGACAATTAGTTGGTATTTATCAAGATAGACCACTTAACAATCGTTATTGGTTAGATATATTTGAATCGCTCAAAACAAGAGGTTTAAATACAATATTATTTGTTGCAATAGATGATAACAAAAATTTTAAAAGGACTGTTAAAATTGCATTTCCAATGGTAAATTTTGTTGATTCATTAATTTATATTTCTTCAAAGTTTGAGAAATACACTTCTGAAAAATGTTCTCGAAAAGTGATGAGTCGTATACATAGATTATATTCTCAACCAACAATGAATGAATTTCAAAATGAATTTAACTCATTTAAAGAGACTTATAATAACATCATTCATCAAAAACTAATAGAAAAATATCTTGTTAATGTTGAAGGCTACTATAAATATAGTTCAAATATAAGAAATTTACTCTTTAAACCCTCGGCAAACACAAGAATATATGATAGAATTCGTTTATCGTTTAACAGCACTGAGAAATATATAAGTGATTTAAATGAAATATATGAAAAATTGGAAAGTGAAGATAGATTCTTTGGCTTTATATCATTTAATAAGAAACAATGGACATTAATACTGAATGATTTAATGATATTGTATCCGGATATAGAATTTATCTAATATAAGGTGGATTATGGAAAACAACATAAACGATGCAATAATTGATGAGGCTATAAAAAGATTTAAAGAAGGCAAAATAAAAAACAATGCGGATGTTGAAAATTTTATTGATAATTTAGTTCAACCACTTTATCAAAAATTGCTTGATACCGAATTATCCAACATGTTAAGTTATGAGAGATATGAACATAAAAAAGATAATGAAAATTCCAGAAATGGTTATTGTAAAACAAAAAAAGTTCAAACGAAGTATGGAGCTATTGAAATAAAAACACCTAGAGATAGAAATGGTGAATTTGAACCAATTATCATCCCAAAAGGAGAAAATCGTCTTGGTAAATTTGAAGATATTGTCTTATCCTTATGTGCTAAAGGAATGAGTTATCGAGATATTTCAAGTCTTTTAAAAGAAATTTATGGAGTTGATATTTCTAAAGATCAAGTTCAAACTTTTGTAGATACAATAACAGAAGTTGTTGATAACTGGCGAAATAGACCTTTAAAATTCTTTTATGCTTTTATATATGCTGATTGCTTATATATTCCTGTTACAGAAGATTTAAAAAGCGAAAAGAAAGCTTTTTATGTCATTATTGGCGTAAATGCTCAAGGCATAAAAGAAATGCTAGGAATTTGGTGTGATAAAACAGAATCCGCTTCTTTTTGGACAACTGTTTTTGAAGATTTGAAAAAACGTGGTGTTAAAGATATTCTTTATTCTACAAGTGATGGTATTGCTGGTTTTAAAGGCTCTTTAGAAACAGTGTACCCTAAAACACAGGCTCAAAGATGTGTTGTTCATTTAACAAGAAATTTATATAAAATTTGTCCTAGAAAACAAGCATCTGAGATTATTCAAAATTTCAAAAAAATATACACAGCATCTAATTTAAAAGTGGCTCAGCTAGAATTAGAAAATTTTAAAGAAAAGTTTTCATCTTTAACAAAGGTCACTCAAAAAGTAGAAGAAGATATGAAATATTTAGAGCCATTATTTGAAGTGCCTGATGAAATAAGAAAGGCAATATATACATCTAATGCTATAGAATCTGTTAATTCTGCTCTTAGAAAAGTTACTAATGGTAAAGGCTCATTTGCTTCTGTAAATTCTGTTTACAAAATATTATTTCTCAGAGTAGAAGAATTAGAAGAAAAATGGAAAAAACCTATTCCAAACTGGAACAAAATTGAAATTCAGCTTTCTGAAATTTATAAAGAACGTTTTACCAAACATCTCGACATCTAAAAAACTAGTACTTTTTTTAAAATACTAGTTTATGTTCTTTGATAATTTATAAATATTAAAAAAATTTACACACCACTCTTGACAAGGTCGCTTGATAAATTCAATGATTATCGTTGTTTAAGGAAAACTGTCCACTAATCAGCAATCGTATATGGATTTTCAAGCATTCCTTCACCGCCTAAAATCGACGTTTTCGATATCAGATATACCGAAGGGCGAACCAAACCAGCATTGTAAGCATGTCTGTAGTTGACAGCGCCGCTGCCTCTGACACCGAACACATAGCTAGCAAACGAAGAGTCCGCGAACGGAGAAATCGTCCATTGACTATTGCTAGAATTATAAAGCCAATCATTATTATAGCAGTCACTTGCACCATCCCAGTTGTATAATTCTTTGGCTAAACAACTGGTTCTATTCATACTAGTTCCTCCACTTGTCGCATATCCATAATCACTTAGATACATTAAGCCTATTTTACCATTCCACGTCGTTGTTCTGGTTACCGTATCATTACAATAACTACCTGACGGGCATATTTTTCCATTATTACTACTCCTTTCGTAACTATAAAAATGACTCGCTAAACCATTACTTGCTGAAGAATAATCATTTGTTCCGTTTGTGCCCGTGTTCCATAAAGTGGTCCCTACCAATTTTTTTAAATTTGTTTTTAAGCCAGTTGTAGTAAAATCACAGGCTATTGTTCCACTATAACTACTACAGTTTCCTGAACTATTATTGTAGTATAATGAACCTCCGACACTTTCACTTTCATAGCCTGGATTTAAAAGTTTCATTAAATCAGCTTGACTCCATTCATTAACACCATAACCACTATTTATAGATGATTCGGATGTGTCCCATGAATACGTTCCTATTGATTCATTTCTTATCAATTTTATTCTTGTTTCTTTTTTGCCTGTTCCATCATCTATATTATTCATAAGACCTATAATACGCCAATACTCGTTATCTATTTTGACATAGTTGCAAGGATTTTTTCCAACATATCTTAAATTGTTATCACTTGTTCCATCATAGGCTAAAGTATAAGTACAACTATCGTTTGAAATACCTGGAACGGTAATAACATCTGTTGAAGATGAATCAGCATTTTCTTTAACGTAGCTTAAGACATCTTTGCCTGCGACAGGTATTTCTTCTATATAACTTGTTGTCACAACGACTTTGGAACTAAATTTAGCATTTTGGACTCCTTCTGTATTCATGCCTACGTTTTCATCTAACCATAATCTTAAGGTATACGTTTTAGATTCTTTAGCCTTTAAATATCCTGTTGTTAGATTAAAAGATGTTTGAGCATTATCTAAAGTTTTCGTGGTTGTTTTATAACCTGATAATAAACTTGTGGTTATTTCTGTTTCTGTATCATTTGTTTTTGATGATATCATGGCTTTAACTGCATCATTATTGGTTAAGGTCGTGGTATTTAAGACTTCTAGATTAACGTTAAAGGATGCATAAGAATCACATGTGTTGGTGATTGTAAATTCATAAGGAGCTAGTTTCTTTCCTTCTTCATCTAATATTGGGTAAGCTTTTTGTAAACTAATATTGTCTTTATCTGTGAAGGTAATATTAAAACATGATGAGGCAATATTATTTTGGCCTGTTTGAGTTAAGTTTAGGAACCATATGGCATACGATACGCCTATGATAGCTATGATTCCTATTAATAAAACAATTGTAATCAAAATATTTCTTTTCTTTTTATCCATAAATGGAACAACTCCTTTTCTCTTTAGTATGTTTTAAACTCTTTTCTATTTACACGAATATCTTAACACATTTTTAATATCAATGGGAAGAAAATTTTCATAAAAAAGACTTACTATTTTTTTAGCTAGTCTCTTTTTAAAACAGGTTGATATATTTCTTCTTTTTTTATGAAATTACCATTTTGAACAATGAATGGCTTAAAGATAATCGTTTCAATTTGATTTAAGGAATTTAAATAAAAATCTAGTTCATAAAAGCCATTTTGAACTCGGTCTTTAAAGAAAGATGGTACCGATAGAATATTTCTGTTAAAAGATAAACAATCAATGTGAAAATGGCCAAAGCAATCTAAAACGCTTTCATGGGTTACATTATTGTTCGATTCATAGTAATCTTTAGTATACCGGTAAAGCTGAGATAAATCGTTTTTATCATAAATAAATCTTCTAGGAACATGATGAATCCCTACAAAAGAAGAACCTATGTTTAAATGGGCATGCTGCCATCCTAGGGAAATTAAGTCATTTCTTTCTTTAGAAAGTGTTTCCATTAAATCTAAAGTTCTTTTTCCCCCTATAAAAGGTCTATCATGGTTGCCAATTAATATACCTTGTTGTATCTCATCATCTTTAGGATAATTTTTAATAGTGTCATCTAAAATATTTTCCACTTCAGAAAAAGTTGGCTTTTTATCCCAAAAGCTATAAAAATCACCTAAATTAATAATCGTTCTAATGTTGTTTTGATGACAGTAATTATAAAGGTTATCTATTTGATTCTGCTGCATTTTATCTATCTTTCTTAAATGATAATCCGAAACAAAAATAAGTTTTAAAACTCCATGATTTTCTAAAGTAAAAACTTGGTCGGTTGGAAAGTTTGCCTCTTGAAGTTCATAAGTTGGGCTAAACCCATTTTCCTTTTTCAAAGTATAATGTTTGGCTATTTTTTCAAGAAATGCCCGAATATCTTCTAAAGAGTAAAAGATGCCTTCCATTCTTAATTTATTTTGTAAATCAACGAGACTTACTTTAGTTAATAGATTTTTATAAAGCAAGTTGGCCTCATCATCTTTAAAATGCACCTCTTGTAAAGCTTCATTCCAGTTTTCTTCATGCGTTTTTTGTTCTAAAGCTTGAATAAATTCCTTTTGTTTTAAAAGTTCTTCTTGTTTTCTTTTTTCTTCACTCTGACTATCTTTGTATTTAAAAGAAAGTTCTTGATAAGATTTTTTTAATTCGTTATGATCAGCTATATCTTTTCTTAAGTTTTGAATCGTTTCTTTGTGTTTTAATATTTCTTCTCTTGCCTTTGCTTCATCGTTTAATGATTTTTGAAAATAGGAAGTCACCGTGCTATAAGATTTTTTTAATTGGCTAAATTTTGATAAGTCTTGCTCTAGGGCATTTATCTTTCTTTGCCACATTTTATTTTCTTCTTGTAAATTTTTTTGAGCATTTTTTTCAAGACATATTTGATAATCTTTATTATCTAACATTTTTTTATGAACTTCATTTTGGTGTTTTTCTTTTTGTAGTTCTTCTTCTAAACGAAGGTTTTTTTCTTCCTGTTCTTTATTCATTCTTTTTTGTATTTCCAGCTCTTTTTTTAAAGCTTGTAATTGCCTTTTATACTCATCTTCTAAAGATGGATGAGTAACTTTTTCTTTATGTTCCTTTTTTATAACAGGTGTTTTTAAAGGAACCACATTAAGATTTTCTTTTGGTATCTCCTCTTCTTTATCCATGACTTTAATTTTTTCCAAAAACTCTTTACTTCTATTTATATTACCTTCACAATCAAGATTTTCATTTTGCCTTGCTTCTTCAAAAATCATATAAAGTTCTTCTTTTTCTTCTTTGGATAAGGGAAGAAACCGCATCTTCATATCATAAAGAAGAATATTAAAAACAGCTAGATATCGTGCTTGAGCATTAGAGGTTAAGTCTGTTTTTCGCTTTTGGTAATTAGTAAGATAATAATTTAAGACTTCTTTGGTATCAAATTTACCTTTCACATTTTCTTTTAAAATATCAATATCAAAACAAGTATTTTTACGAACCAAATTCATAAGGTTCATTTTATCCATAACGGTTAGCATAAGTTGTCACATCCTTTATTTTTATTTATTTTATGTTTTCATCTTTCATTTCCTTACGACTTTGTAAATAATTCTGTAAGGTTTCGGCTACCTTTAAAGGAAGATATTTACCAAGTTCTTCTAAAGAAGCTTCTTCCATAGCCTTGACACTGCCAAAAGCTTTAATAAGTTCTTTCTTTCTTTTCTCACCTATACCTTCAATATTATCTAAGACACTAGCAATAGATCCTTTACTTCTTATCGTTCTATGATAATTAATTGTAAAACGATGGACTTCATCTTGCATTCTTGTTAAATAATGAAAAACAGGACTATCTTTAGGAATATCAATAATTTCTAAGGTATCACCATCTACTAAATCATTTGTTCTATGTTTATCATTTTTCTTTAAACCACATACTTTAACATGTAGGTTTAGACTATCTAAAACTTCTTTGCAAGCATGAATTTGACCAATACCACCATCGACAATGATAAGATTTGGTAATTCTGTTTTTTCCACTAAAGCTCTTTGATAACGGCGATAAATAACTTCTCGCATCATATCATAATCATCATTTTTATCGTACATAATTTTATATTTACGATATTCATTTTTAGAAGGAAGACCATTTTTAAAAACAACCATACAAGAAACTGACCAATCACCAAACAAATTAGAGTTATCAAATAAATCAATCCGGTCTAAAAGAGGTAGATGTAATATTTCTTTTAAAGTTTCGTTTGCCCCTTCTGTTTGGTCTTCTTTTTTCTTTAAAATTTCAAATTCTTGTTCAAAGTTTATTTTTGCATTTTGAATAGCCATATTAACTAAATCTTTTTTTTGTCCTTTTAAAGGAACGACAATTTTATTTTCAAAATAAGTTTTTAAAATATCTGTTTCTGTCTCACTTTGAACTAATATTTCTTTGGGTATTTCATGACGAGCATAGAAAAGTTCTAAATATTGTTCCATATCACTTTGAAAGTCTTCAACCACAGAAAAAATATCCGTGTGCCCACCTACAATTTTGCCATTTCTTAAAAAAAGAATTTGTACTGAAATATAGCCGTTTTGAAAGTATGTTCCAATAACATCGCGGTTTGTTAAATCTTGTAAAGTGATTTTTTGCTTATCCAAAACGATATTAATATAATCTAATTCTTTTTTTAGTTCTAATGCCAATTCAAAATTTAAAGCTTCACTATATTTAGCAATTTTCTCTTCTATTTTATCTTTTAAAATTTTATCATTGCCTGACAAAAAGCTTAATATTTCTTCACTCATTTTTTGCTGTGTTTCTATGCTTACTTTTTTCTCACAGTAACCAAGACACTCACCAATATGATAATAAAGACATACTTTTTTAGGATTACCATCACACTTTTTTAAAGGATATAAACGATTTAAAAGGTTTACTATTTTTCTGGCTGCATAAGCATTGGGGTAAGGTCCAAATAACTTTTTATGATCTTTTTTTCTAATTTGTAAATATCTAGATACCTTTAACTTAGGATAAGGATGTTCAATGTATTCAATATAAGGATAACTTTTATCATCTTTAAGTAAGATATTATATTTAGGATTATATTGTTTAATCAAATTAATTTCCAAAAGAAAAGCTTCCATTTCACTCGAAGTGACAATATAAGATAAATCAGCTATTTCAGAAACTAATCTTGCTGTTTTTCCCGTTTGCATTCGGTTAAAGTAGGAGTTGACCCGGCGATGAAGATTTTTAGCTTTACCCACATAAATAATCACACCGTCTTTATTTTTCATTTGATAACTTCCTGGCAAATTAGGAATATTAGCTAACTTTTCTTTTAACATAACACTCACCTTCTTTATTTAGTATTTCCTTTTTACTTTTTTTATTGTACCATATTTTAAAGGTGATGCCCATGAAACTTTTAAATACTTATGAATATGAAATTAAAAAATCTAAATTTATATCTTATTTATATGAAATCGATGAAAAAGAGGAAGTTAAGGAAATTTGGAATAATTTAAAAAAAGAACATAAAAAATCTCGACATATTCCCTATGCTTATATCTTCTATAACACAGCTGGTAAAAGTGATGACAAAGAACCATCTGGAACCAGTGCGGCTCCAATTTATCAAAATTTAGTAAGGAGTAATCTTCAACATCACGCGATTTTTGTTGTCCGTTATTTTGGAGGGATTAAATTAGGAGCTGGTGGTCTTATTCGGGCCTATAATGAAGCGGCTGTCAAAGTTTTAGAAAAAACAGTCTAATTTTAGAAGAAAAGTATCGGTTTTGACGAAAAATAACTAATTCACCCTTGTTTTCAGTTAATTATTTTGTTAAAATTATACTTGACTTAACGAAGAAAGGAGATAAGTATGGCTAATATTAAAAGTTCAAAAAAAGCGATTAAAGTTATTGCTAAAAAAACAGAAAATAATCACGAATTAAAAGCACGTGTTAAAAACTGTATTCGCTTATGCGATAAAGCAATTGAAGCTGGAGATAAAGAAACTGCTCAAAAACTCCTTGCGGATACTCAAAAATATATTGATAAAGCTGCAAGCAAAAACCTAGTTAAGAAAAATACAGCAGCTCGTCAAAAATCAAGACTTTCACACAAAGTAAAAGAAATGGCTTAGTTCCATTTCTTTTTTTACTTATTTTTTTAAACAAAGATTTATTTTTTCTAAATCAGGTAATAGTTCATGAACTAAGACATCTTCATACGTTGCATAAAAAGATTTTGTTTTTTCTAATACTTTAACAAGTTCTTCTATATGGATAAAACCAATCGATTTTACCCAGGCTATATTATATAAATATCTTTCTTGAGAAATATATTTTTTAACTAGATAATTTTCATTAACTCGAACAAAATATTCATATAAAAGGGTTTTTAATGTTGTATAACACGTAGGCAATCCTTTATCTTGAGCTTCTTTTAAAAGTAGTTCATCAAATTTAAAATTATCATAATACTTATCTATTAAAGCATTTACAAGAGGATGTGAAACCTCATGAAAAAAATTTTCTTTTAAACGATCTGCACTAAGAATATATTTTTTATTTTCAAAGCCAACACCTCTTAGACAATAAGATTCCCCTTTATAGGAAGGGCCAAAACCACCATTAAACAGTAAAGAAACGACAATGTGACAATTAGGAAGAGGCGTTTTATAAAGGTCTTGTAAAGCCATTGTAACCTCTTCTTTTGAAAACATAATAGATTTTACATACTGTACAAGTTGATTAAGTTCTTGACTATGATACAGAAAGAATTATTTTATATTTTCTTTAATATAAATTTGATGAATTATTTTACCAAAATCTTCAATATTCAAATTATTGAAGGGAGACTTTTTAGTGAATTTTTCTACATAATTCATTTCGTTATCAAAATAAAAGTAAAGTTCTGTGTATAAATCTTCTGCCCAAATAGCATCTAAAAAGGGATAAATTTCAGGATGATTTTCAATTGAAATTTGCTTTATCAAAGAGTAAACATAATTGTTATCTGGATACTCTACCCAGTCGAATGTTTCTTTATTTTGGGCTATTTTTTCCTTATAAGCAACAACTAAAGCAGTTAAAAACTCTAGTCTTTGATCAATCGTTATTTCCATAACATACCTCTCTTTCGTTTAAATAGATAATCTCATAAATATTTAGAACATGCAATTAATTTTTTTGATTTGTCAACTTTATCCTCTCGCTTATCTTCTCTAAACAAGGTAATAGTTCATATTGAAGAACTTCCTCATAAGTATTGTAAAATGTTCTTGTTGTTTCTAAGACATTAATAAGGTCTTCAATATAAATAAAGCCAAGATTATTTTTAATAAAATTAATACTCTCTGAATAGTATTTTTTAGAAATATATTTTTTTACTAAATAAAATTCATTGACACGAACAAAATACTCACATAAAAGAATATGCAATGACATATAACACTTTGGCAACCCCATATTTATGGCTTCTTCTAAAAGTTTGTCATCAATATCAAAACCCCCACTATATTTATCTATTAATGGATTTACAATTGGATGAGAAGCCTCATGAAAATATTGTTTGATAAATAATTTTTCATTAAAAACAAATTGATTGTTTTCAAAGGAAATTCCTCTTAAAAAATAAGTATTGCCTTCGTAAGAAGGACCAAATCCTCCTTTAAGTAAAAGAGAAACAACAATAAAGTTCTTCGGCAATTTCATACCATATAGTTTTTGCATATCATTCTCAACTGACTTAGAAGAAAACATGATTGATTTTGTGAAATCAACAAGATTTTGATTATCTTCTTTATGAAGGATGAAAAACCTTTTTATATTTCTTTCAACATAAATTTTGTGAACTTCCCTAGCAAAATCAGAAACAGCTAAATCTCCAAACACATGAATTTCCAAAGGAAAATTACCATTATAGTTCATTTCTTCGTCAAAATAAAAATAAAGTTGTGAATACCAGCTACAATCGTAAATTTTCTCTAAAAAAAGATAAACTTCTGGATAATTTTCAATTGAAATTTCATCTACTAAAGAGTGAACATAATCATTATCAGGATATTTTATCCAGTAAAATTTTTCTGCATTCTTGGTTATTTTTTCTTTATATGCAACAACCAAAGCAGTTAGAAATTCTAGTCTTTGATCAACTGTTATTTCCATAACATACCTCTCTTTCGTTTAAATAGATAATCTCATAAATATTTTAAGTTTTCAATATTTTTTTACATTGTCCTATAATACAAAAGTAAAAGACTTGAATTTTAAAATTTAAAATTATATATGTAGAATAATACATTGTAAAAAACTGCTGACAAAACTTAATTTGCCAACAGTCTTTATTTTTTACATCGCGGTATAACCACCATCACAAGCAAGAATACTACCTGTAATAAAGCTTGCTTCATCGCTTAAGAGAAAGCAAATAGTATCAGCTATTTCTGTATCTTTTCCTAATCTTTTAATTGGTAAACTTTGGGCCATAGCCTTTTTCATTTCTTCAGGTGCCATAGCTAAAATTGGTGTATCTACATAACCTGGTGCTACGGCATTAATACGGATATTTTTATCAGCATACATTAAGGCTGCACTTCTTGTCATTTGTATAATAGCTCCCTTAGAAGCTGAATAAGCATAAGATGTAGCACTTCCGACAAGACCATACATACTTGCTGTATTAACAATGGCTCCTTTGCCATTTTTTAGCATTTCTTTTAAGGCATATTTATTACATAAATACATGCCAGTTTGATTTACCCCAATTACTTGATTCCATTCTTCTATTGATACTTCGTCTAAAATATTTGGCGAACCTCCAATACCTGCATTGGAAACCATATAGTCTAAATGGCCAAATTTTTGGATAGTCTTATTTATCATGTTTTTTACATCTTCTTCTTTAGAAACATCCGTTAGAATTCCTAAAGTATGGGCTTCATTTCCTAAGCTACTTACAACGTCATCTAAATTTTTAGAAACATCAGCAATAACGACATTAGCACCGTTTTCTAAAAGTTTTTTTACAGTGGCAAGACCTATACCTGATGCACCGCCTGTTACAATAGCAACTTTATCTTTAAAATTCATCTTTTTCATTCTCCTTTACTATTATAAGCATATCACAATTATCAAGAGAATGTTAATTTTTTAATTTTTTAATTTTTTTCTTAATACTTTAACAACTAAGATTTATGTTACTTAATTTGAACTATTTATAATAATAATTTTGATAAAACTAAACATTATTCTTTAACAGGAAATGAATTTTATTTTAAATTGCTGTCTTCAGGGGGCCTGCTCTCTTCAGTTAGAAGAGAGCATATTGTGTTAAACCCTTTATTTATTGACCTTTTTATATTGGTGCAAACCATCATTTACCGTGATTTTTTAGTATTTTGTACCTAAATTGTACCTAAAAAAGACATCAATTACTTTTTTGACACCTTTAATTTTTTCTTAACTTGTTTTTTAGATTCTTTCTTTTTATTCACAATATTTGTATTAATACATTCAATATATAATTCACTAAATATTTCTTCTAATCTTTCAATCATACCATCTTCACCTTTTAAAAATTTCTTTGCTTCTACAAATTGACTATATGAAAAGTATAACATTATTATTACGATACTAAAACTTATTAGATATGGTAGTGCAATTGCCAAACCATTAAAGTCAAAGCCATCTTTAGTATAAAATGAAAGTATTACTGGAATAGCTATTGATAATATAGCTAACAAATTGCCTCCAACTATTTTAGTTTTAATCATATTTCTATAGTGATCAATTATGCATAAAAGTGTTTTTTCATTATACATATTATTTTTTATAAAGTAATCTTTAAATAGTTTTTTTTCAGCATTTCTAATAATAAATGGTAATGTTATCTCATTTTCGTTTCTTTTAGCTATACTTAAATGCAATTTTGTATTTAATACCTTTTCACTTGCAGCTTTCATAATTAATAACATAACTATAAGTACTAAGATCATTAATACTATTTTATTTAGAAAATTGAAAACTAATGAAATAAATATAAATATAACATATATCCAAAACGTCCATTTTTTAATTATATTATATGGGCTTTTCTTCTTATATATTTCTTCTATATCTTTATACATATTATTCCCCCTAAATTTAGTTAATATTATATCACAAATAACTTGACTAATCTTAATAATTAAGTGATTAATGCAACAGCTATTAAAAAGTGTAGATTTTTATTGAAAGTGTGCAATTAATGTGCAATAAGTTTAAGAAACATATATAATATCTTCTTGAGCAATTTGTTTGTCATTAAGGAGATATTGAAAATGACAAATTATTCTCATTTGTCTTATGAAGATAGAAGAAATATTGAAGATGGATTAAATGCAAATAAATCCATGAATCAAATTGCTAAAGAATTATACAGAAATCATTCTAAAATCTTAAGAGAAATGGATAGAAACAAAAAATATTCGGAACCATCAACCTGGAACAATTATAAAATTACTCGTCCGGATTTGGATTTATCTTGTGAAAGATTAAAACATTCTCCGTATGTTTGTAATGGTTGTAAATCTAGAAGTGGCTGTCGAAAAATTAGATGGATTTACTATGCTAGAGAATCTCAAAAATCATATGAAGAATTAATTAAATCTTGTAGA
>ERZ1023839.91-NODE-91-length-30815-cov-15.980852_pt1 | contig 30815 bp, 25 predicted proteins | sample MGYA00380383_ERZ1023839 | MGnify/ENA primary metagenome ERZ1023839 (study PRJEB33179, sample SAMN07449065) | human gut metagenome | biome: Human-gut; feature: Human associated habitat; material: Faeces | host: Homo sapiens | place: India:Kasaragod | collected... | reverse complement strand
ATGAAAATCCTGATTTTTTTAATTACATGACCAAAGAAGAAGATGAAGAAAAGTGCCATAATACTGAGCTTAAAGAAGCCACTGAAGCTGGAAAAAATGAAGGCAAAAAAGAAAGAAATATTGAAGTAGCTAAAAATTTATTAAAAAAGAAAATGCCAATGAAAGATATTATAGAAATTACAGAATTAACAGAAAAAGAAATTTTAAACTTAAAAAATAACATGTAACCATCCAAAATTAAGCCTTAAAAGGGCTTTTTTTATAAATTTCACTTAAAAAAATGTCTACGAAAGACAGTGAAAAAATAAAAGTGTTGTTTAGTTAAATCAAGACAGATTATTTCAATGTTTATTCTTTTCTAGAAAAAAGACACTATCTATATCTATTTAAATGTAGGTAGTGTCTTTATTTTTACATATCAATATTATTGGGAATGAGATAGTCTAAGTAGTTAAGGATATCTTCTTTTGTATAAGGACTATCTTTTTTTAAAAATTCTAGGGCCACGTTAAAAACAGCCCCAATGTAAAACTTAGCCAAAATATTTGCGGGTACTTTTTGAGTATCTTTTTTATCCAATTCTTTTAAACGCATATTTACATCGTGATCTAAAACATCATATATGATATCTACCATGATACTATTACGATTATTAATCATAATAGATAAATAAATATCCTTTTTATTTTCTATATGATTCAAAAAAATAGAAATGAGATTGAGATAATATTCTTTTGTATTGGAAATATTGTTATTTGCTTTTAATTCACTTATAAGAGAATTTTTTAAACTTTGAATCGCATCTGCCAAAAGTTCATATTTATCATTATAATGGGCGTAAAAGGTAGAACGGTTAATCAAAGCTTTATTACAAATATCCGAAACTTTAATCTCTTCAAATGTTTTTTCTTTCATAAGATTGGTAAGTGTCTCAAATAAGGCATTTTTGGTCTTAATGACACGTAAATCATTTTTATTCATGTTGTCACCTCATGGATAATTATACTAAAAAATAAACAAATGTAAAGATAAAGGACATAATGTAGTTTAAATATACATACATTTCAAATAAAATGTTGGATATCATACAACAATAAACTTATGTTGGTGAAAAAAGAAAAGAAGAAGAATAAAATAGTTAAGCGTGAAGGGAGTTAATATTATGAAAAAATTTGCTGAAAAAATTTGTGAACATAAAACTGGCATTCTTCTTGTTTCTCTAATTCTTATGGTCTTTGCCTTTGTTGGTATGAAACTTACGGGTATTAATTATGATATCCTTGTTTATTTACCACAAGAAATTGAAACCGTACAAGGTCAGGATATTTTAACAGATGAATTTGGCATGGGAGCTTATTCCGTAGTGATTTCAGAAAACCTATCGGGTCAAGCCTTACTTAACTTAGAAAAGGAGTTTGAAAATATTGATGGTGTTAATAAAGTAATTAGTGCTTATGACCTTTTAGGAACGACCATTCCTATGGATATGTTACCTAGTGAAATAACAGAAAAGTTACATCAAGATAATACCGATTTATTTTTTGTAACCTTTGAAGAATCAACATCTTCTACGAAAACATTAGAAGCTATTTCACAAATGAAAGAGATTGCGAAAGACAAAGTTAAAATAGGTGGTATGAGTGCTATGGTTTTGGATACTATGGATTTATCCGATAAAGAAATCTTAGTTTATATTTGTATTGCCGTTATTTTATGTCTTATTGTTCTTGAACTATCTTTGGATTCTTATTTTGTACCAGTGTTACTACTTGGTAATATTGGTATTGCTATTTTATTTAATTTAGGAAGTAATATTATTTTTGGTAATATTTCCTATATTACAAAAGCGTTAGTCGCTGTTTTACAACTTGGTGTTACCACAGACTTTTCCATATTTTTGTATCACGCTTATGAACATCAAAAAGAAAAGGGCTTAAAAAACAAGGAAGCTATGGTTGAAGCTATCATGGAAACATTTTCTTCCGTGACAGGAAGTAGTTTAACAACGATTGCAGGTTTCTTAGTTTTATGTACGATGAGCCTAACTTTAGGAAAAGACTTAGGGCTTGTTATGGCTAAAGGTGTTTTACTTGGCGTTATTTGTGTTTTAACGGTCTTTCCTAGTTTATTACTTACTTTTGATAAACTTATTACAAAGACAAAACATAAACCAGTTACCATTCATTTTGAAAAATTTAATGCCTTTGTTGTAAAACATCATATTATTATTTTTATCCTTTTTGTCTTACTTCTTGTGCCTGCTTATTTAGCTAACAACAATGTAGGAGTTTATTACAAAATTGATAAAAGCCTACCAGATACTTTAGAAAGTATTGTTGCTAATACCGAATTAAAAGAAAAATTCAATATCGTTTCCCCTGAAATTATCTTGGTGGATAAAGATATGAAAGCCGATGATATCAATGAGATGACGAGTGAAATTGCAAATATTTCAGGTGTTGATTTTGTTCTATCATTTGCTAAATTAAAAGAATATGGTTTAACAGAAAATATGTTACCGGAAGATATGGTTAAAGTTTTTGAAAGTGACAACTATCAAATGTTATTTTTAAACTCTACTTATGATATTGCCACGAACGAATTAAATAACCAAGTAAAGGAAATTAATACTATTATAAAAAAATATGATGAAAACGGTATTTTAGCTGGCGAAGGACCTTTAATGAAAGATCTTGTTCTAACCAGTGATGAAGACTTTAAAAATGTTAATACTTCTTCTATTGTTTGTATTTTAATCATTATGATGTTTGTTTTAAAATCTTTATCTTTACCCATTTTACTTATTCTAGCTATAGAATTTGCTATTTTCCTTAATATGTCTGTTTCATATTTTGGCGGTGTTGTTTTACCATTTGTGGCTCCAATCGTTCTTGGAACTATCCAACTAGGGGCTACGATTGACTACGCTATCTTACTTACAACAAATTATTTAAAGGGAAGAAGTGAAGGCAAAGATAAAAAAGATGCGATGATAGAATCAATGAATTATTGTGCCAATTCCATTTTTGTAAGTGGTATGTGTTTCTTTGCTGCTACCTTTGGGGTTGGTGTCTACTCAGAACTTGAAATGGTAGGTTCCTTATGTACCCTTATTTCTAGAGGAGCCATTATAAGTATGCTTATTGTTTTAACGGTTCTACCATCTATTTTACTTATATTTGATTCTATTATTATGAAAACAACAATTTTAAAGAAAAGAGGAAAAAGTATGAAAAAAAAGGAAAAAAAATTAGCAGCAGCCCTTTTAGTATTCAGTTTTGTTTTACCATATAATGTTTTTGCTCTTCAAAAAGAAGAAACAGTTTATACAAAATTAAATACGGATGGCTCTGTAAAATCTACTTTTGTGACTAATCATTTAATCAATGAAGATAAATTAGAAACTATTGAGGATTATTCTAATCTTGAAAATATTATCAATATAAATAGTAATATTCCTTATACACGTAATGCAGAATTATTAACTTGGAATGCCGGTGGTAAAGATATCTTTTATCAAGGTTCTTTAAATAAACAAATTCCAGTTTCTCAAAATATTACTTATACTTTAGATGGAGAGGATATTTCTCTTAAAGATTTAATTGGTAAAAAAGGAAAAGTAGAAATTACGATTAAGTATCAAAATAATGATAAAAAACTTGTCAATGTAAATGGAACCAATACCACTTTATATACACCATTTGTAGTTACAACCGCGACAATTTTATCTAATACCGAAAATACAAATATTAAAATTACGAATGGTAAAGTGATTAACAATGGAACAAAAAGTATTGTGGTTGGTTTATCTTCACCTGGTCTATATGAAAGTTTAAATATGGATACCTTTAAAGATTTAGATACGGTAAAACTTTCTTTTGAAACCGAGAAATTTGAACTTGCTAGTATTTATTCTGTAATAACTCCTAAATTACTTGATAGTGATGACTTAAGTGTCTTTGATGAATTAAAAGGACTTTATAAAAGTGTTGATACCCTACAAGCAAGTATGAATCAAATTGAAGATGGTTCTAAAAATGTTTTAAGTGGTTTAAACACCGTTTCTAGTGGGGCTTCTTTAGTTAGTGAAAACTTAAATAATGTTTTAAGTAAATTAGAACAAATTAAAAATGGTACCGCGGATGTCAGTGATGGTTTAAAACAAATTTTAGCCGAATTACAAAAAGCAAGTGGTTCTTTAACAAGTAAAGAAACACAAGAGAAAGTAAAACAAATCAAAACTTTAATGGCAACAAATACGAAAACTATCGAAAATCTAACTTTAGGAAATCAAAAATTAAAAGAAGCCTATGAAACTTATGGCTTAAAAGATATGACATATGAGACTCTTGCTAAGACAAATTTAGAACTTTATAACCTAAAATATCAATATGAAAATACTTATAGTAATAATGAAAATTTAATAACTCTTTTAACAACAAATAATGGTGCTTTAGCATCTACTTTAGAAACAATGGACGCGACTACAAAGAAGATCAATGACATGTTAACAACATTAACAACCGCTTTAACAAAAGCTTCAACTGGCGCGGATACTTTAAAAGATGGAACGGCTTTATTAACAGAAGGCGTTAATGTATTAAATAGTAAAATGAAAGAATTATCAGCTGGTACGACTACTTTGAAAGATGGTATGACAACTCTTGATTCAGGAATTAAAACCTTTAATAAAGAAGGAATAAACACGTTAAGTTCGTATACCAATAATGCAAAAGTAGTCACAAATAAAGTAGAGGCTTTAGTAGAGTTAAGTGAAGATTATCAAATATTTACAATGAAAAAAGATGATACGGAAGCTAGTACTAAATTTATCCAAGTATTAGATGGTGTAAAAGCCCCTAAAGAGGAAGAAAATACCCAAACAGAAACGAAAAAAGAAAGTTTGTGGACAAAATTCGTTAATTTATTTAGAAGATAAGATGAAACAAGTCTTATCTTTTCTTTTGGGAATAATATATTAGAGATAGGCTTGACAATTGAATGAACATTCAACTATAATGAACTTAGTTGAAAGAGTATTCAACTAAAGGAGACGTGCTATGGCAAAAGATAAGAAATTTTTCATTCAATCTTGTGATTGTAATGTTATTCATAAAGAAGCTGTTTTAATCGCTTTACAAAATAAACCACAAAAAGAGGAGTTAGAAAGTTTATCAGTTCTTTTTAAAATATTAGGCGAAAAGACAAGAATTAATATTTTATGGGCTTTAGATAATCATGAAATGTGTGTGTGTGATATTGCCAATGCTCTTGATATGACCAAATCATCTATTTCTCATCAACTGGCTATTTTAAGAGAAAATGGCATTGTTCAATCAAGAAAAGAAGGTAAAGAAGTGTATTACACTTTAGATGATGAACATATTAAAAAACTTTATGAAATAGGTTTAGAGCATATATTACACAGAAAGGAAAAGAAATAAAATGGGAAAATATAAATATCATATTAACAACTTAGATTGTGCTAATTGTGCCAGAGAAATTGAAGAAATGCTAAATAAAAATAAAAATTTTAATAATGCTTCCGTCAATTTTAATACTTGTAAGGTATCTTTTGAGTCTAAGAAAAATTATCGTTTAGAAGAACTAAACGAATTAATCAAAAAAGTAGAACCAGATGCCTTTTTAACAGAAGAAGAAATAGAAGAGAAAAAGGAATATCATTTAAGTATTTTATTAATGGCTATTCTTTTAGGCTTTATTTCTTATTTATGTCCTTTACCAAACTTTATAAAAGTAATTTTATATATCATAAGTTATACGCTTTTACTTTATAAAACAACTTTCAATGCCATTAAAATGTTAATCAAAGGACAAGGTATTAACGAGAATGCTTTAATAAGTATTTCATGTCTGGGAGCTTTATTTACAGGTAACATCTTAGAAGGTATGATGGTCATTTTCTTATATACAATTGGTAAAATTTTAGAAGAAAAAGCCATTCATAATTCTCGTCAATCTATTAAAGAATTATTAGACATTAAATCTGTCGTTGCAAGCAAAAAAGTTAAAGATGAAATTATCGAAATTCCGGTTGAAGAAGTAAAACTAAAAGATATATTATTAGTCAAAAAAGGAGAAAGAATACCCGTTGATGGAGTCATTGTTAAGGGTAGTAGCTTACTTGATACTTCCGCTTTAACAGGTGAAAGCGATAAAATAAAAGTTTCTTTAGGTGATGAAGTTTTATCAGGAAGTATTAATACTGAGGACGTCTTAGAAATAGAAGCCACCTCGTTATATGAAAATTCAACTGTGGCTAAGATTTTAGATTTATTAGAAAAGGCAACCGATAAAAAAACGAAAACAGAAACTATTGTTTCTAAAATAAGTAAGGTTTATACTCCGCTTGTGATGGTTTTAGCCCTTGTTATTACCATTGTTTTACCTTTTGTCTTTAACATTTCTTTCTCAGATAGTCTTTATCGGGGACTTACTTTCTTAGTTATTTCTTGTCCATGTGCGATAGCCATTTCAGTTCCACTTTCTTATTTTACTGCGATTGGGGTGGCAAGTAAAAAAGGTATCCTTATAAAAGGAAGTAATTATCTAGATAATTTAAGCAATGTTAAAAATATTATTTTTGATAAAACCGGCACACTTACAAATGGTAGTTTTCAAGTTTCCAAAATTATTATCACTGATGATAATTTAAAAGACAAATATACCATGGATGAAATTATTGATATCTTAATTAAGGGAGAATCTTTTTCTAATCATCCCATTGCTAAATCTATTTCAAAATTAAAAGATATTAAAGTGGATAACCAAGATGTTAAAGATTTTAAAGAAATAACCGGTAAGGGCATATCCTTCACATTAAATGGTAAAAAAATATTGTTTGGTAATAATAAGCTATGTCCTTGTGATTCTTATGCTTCTTTACATTTAAATATTGATGGGGAACATGTAGCGTCTATCATGATTGATGATGGTATTAAAAAAGAAGCAAAATCTGTCATTACGAAACTAAAAAGTAATGGTATTAAAACACATATGTTTACCGGAGATAAAAAAGAAGTGGCTCTAGATATTGGTAATAAATTAGGAATTGATGAAATCAAATATGAGATGTTACCGACCGATAAATTTGAAAATTTTGAACGGGTAAGTAAAAATAATGAAATTACTATATTCGTTGGAGATGGCATAAATGATGCCCCCGTTTTAAAAAGAGCCGACATTGGTATTTCTATGGGTGGTGTTGGAACCGATAGTGCAATTGAAGCCAGTGATATTGTTTTAATGAGTGATGATTTAACTAAAATTACCGAAGCTATTGATATATCAAAATACACTAAAAAAGTAATTAAACAAAATTTAACATTTGCTATGTTAGTAAAAATAAGTATTTTATTATTAAGTGTTTTGGGTCTTGCCAATATGTGGTTTGCTGTTTTTGCGGATACAGGTGTTACGTTACTTACAATTTTAAATAGTTTAAAAATCATGAAGAAATTTAATAGCAAATAATTTATTCGACAAAACTTGTCAAAACCTCCTATTGCAAAAGTGGATAAATGAAGTTAGTATATTAGGCGTCAAGCAAGAAATTACCTTGTTTGATGGTGAATTTCCAAATTTCGGCATTATAAATGTCATAACTACTACCCCAAACAACTTTACACTTTTGTGTTAAATCAACAATACAACACTTTCTTTTAATTTATAAATAATGGAAATTCACGAAAGAGTGGCTATCAAAGGCTGCTCTTTTTTCGTTGACAAGATAAAGTGTAAATGATAATCTAAAGATGAAAATAATCGTCTATATGAAAAGAGGTATTCTCGTGAAGAAAAAAGAATTTTTAAGGGATTTAAAAAAAGAATTAGTTGGTATTGATGAAGAAGACAAAGAAGATATTATTAAAGAATATAATGATTATATTGATGAAAAAATAAGTAATGGCATGACCGAAGAAGAGGCGGTATTATTTTTTGGAGATGCCAAAGAACTTGCTAAAGAACTTTATAAAACCTATAAACCTAAAAACGAAGTTTCTAAAAATACGTTAGAAGATTTTTCAGAACATTTACTTTCTTATATTCAAAATATTAGTCAAGATTTAAGTAGCAGATCTTTTAAAGAAATCGTTTATTTAATTATCGAAATTTTACTTTTTTTATTAGTTATTTCTTTAGGGCACATTCCTTTTTCATTACTTATTAATTTAGGCAAAAATATCTTTTATATTTTATCAAGCCCTTTTAATCGTATTTTTTATTATGTTTGGAAATTTATTTTAGAATTATCTTATATCTTGATGGCTTTTTATATTTTTAAAACAGCCTTAGATAAAAAGTTTTTCCAAAAAGAAATATCTTATGAGAAGAAAAATAATATCATTCCACCTCAAGGCGAGACTATTATTAAAATATTTAGTTATCTTTTAAAATTTAGTGCCATTATTATGCTTTTTGCCCTTAGTATTTATTTAATGGTAATGGTTTTTGTTTTAGCTCTTGCCATTTATTTACTTCTCCACCAAGTCTATTATATTGGTTTATATTTGATTATCTTTGCTTTATTCTTATTTGGCTTTTTATTTTTTATGATTTTATATCATTTTGTAGCGAGTCGTAAAGGCTATGCCAAAATGTTTTTAATAAGTTTTGTTGGCACGATTTTCCTTTTAGGTTTAGGCTGTGTTATGGCTTTAGATGAACTTTCTAAAACAGAATTCATAAGTGGGGTACCAAGTGATTTAAAATTAGAAACGTTAACAGAAGAACTTATTATGAATAAAGATACCGTTTTTATAGGCAATATTGCTAACTATAATATCGACAATAATTTAGACACAATTAAAGTCACGTATGAATATTATCCCCTTAGTAATGCGATGAAAACAGATATTGTTAAAAAAGATAATCTTGTTTATTTAAATTATACTTTAGAAAAAATTAATATAAGAACAGATATATTAGGACATATGATTAAAGATTTAAAAGAAAAGAAAGTTTATGATTATAAACTAGAACCAACTATTACCGTGAGCGCTAATGAAAAAAATATTGCTATGATTAAAAAAAATCGTCAAAAATATTATCAAAATAAAACTAATTATTCTAGTTGTGAATTTATAAGAACTTATAAAATTTTGAATAGTGTTTTAAGTAGTGATAGTGATTATATCTATTTAACTTTGCAAAGTTTTTTAAGTGATGATGTTCAAACCGTTAAAGTAAAAAAAGCCCTTTTAAACGAAGTTTCTATTGGCAATAATTATGAGTTTACTTTTAAAACATATCAATCCTATATTGATACATCTATTGAAAATTTATTTACCGAAAATGAAGTTGTCAAAATCGTAAAAACAGACAAAGAAGGAATGAATCAAATAGAAGAAGATAGTTGTTCTAACTTTTATTAATAAGTTTCGTTTATTTAACGATTCTTTTTTTGTTTTGGTGAATTTTTTTTCTTTTTGTGATATTCTTATAAAGAGGATGGTAATTATGGAACAATTAAATACAGAAGTCAGTATGTTAGAAAGATACGGCGAAAATTTAACTCAAAAAAAATATATTACAGACCCAGCCATTGCGCGTGATGAGGAAATAAAACAATGTATATTAACGCTTTTAACTCCTGAAAAAAGTGCTCTTTTAGTAGGTAAGCCTGGTATTGGTAAAACAGCCATAGTAGAAGGACTTGCGTATCGCATTCAAAATAATTTGGTTCCTGATGCTTTAAAAGGCTGGGAAATTATTAAAGTAAATATTACTTCATTACTTGGCTCTGTGGTAAGTGATGGGCAAACAGAAAATAGAATTGATTTATTAGTAAAAGAATTAAATCAAAAAGAAAAGACCATACTATTTATTGATGAAACACATGTTTTGGTTAATAAAAATGCATCCGCGAATGGTGGTATCGACTTTGCTAATATGTTAAAAGCAGGTCTTGATAGAGGAACCATTAAAATGATTGGGGCAACGACTACTGAAGAATATGAAACTTATATTTTACGAGATAGAGCGTTTTTAAGAAGATTTCAAAAAATAGATGTTTTAGAAACTTCTAAAGAAAATACTGTCAAAATTTTAATGGGAACCGTTTACAAATTAGAAACCCAAATGGGAGTTAAACTTCTTTATAGTGATTTTATTAAAGAAAAGATTATGTGGTTCATCGTCGAAATGACTGACGAATATAAAAGAGTTTATGAAGTGGCTTCTAGGTATCCGGATATATGTTTAACGATTTTATCAAATGCTTTTACTTATGCTTTATATGATAATGAAAAAACGGTTAAAATAAAACATATTTATAAGGCTATTTGTAATGCCAAAAACATTTATGATGATGTTAAAGTAAAAGAAATCGAGCGTTTTAAAGAAGAATTTAAAGATTTAATTGTTGAAGAAAATGTTGATTTAAATGAAAGAGGTTGAAAAAATGGAAAAATTTAAAATAGTTCAAATTGGCTGTGGCAAAATGAGTAAATATATCATGCGTTATGTGTATGAAAAAGGTGGAGTAATTGTCGGAGCTGTTGATAAGAATAAAGATTTAATTGGCAAAGATATTGGCTTTGTCATGGAAAAAGAAGACAAAAATGTTTTTATTGATGATGCAAAAGACTTAGATAAAATTTTGAAAGAGAATCATCCTGATGTTGCTATTATTACAACGATGAGCTTTTTAAATGATATTGAGGAATCTATTAGAAACTGTGTTAAAAATGGTGTAAATGTTTTAACAACTTGTGAAGAAGCTTTTTATCCTGAAAATTCTAATCCAAACCTTTATCAAGAATTAGATTCTCTTGCTAAAGCGTTTAATGTCACGATTACAGGGTGTGGTTATCAAGATATTTTCTGGTGCAATATGATTAGTAATATTTGTGCTTCCACTTCCAAAATAACTAAAATTAAAGGTATTAGTTCTTATAATGTCGAAGATTATGGTATTGCTCTTGCTAAGGCTCATGGAGCAGGTTTAACAGACAGTGAATTTGAAAAAGAAATAGGTAGTATGAACCATATGGATAAAAAGACCCTTCAAAATCTTATTGATAATCGAGTTTTTTTTCCAAGTTATATGTGGAATGTAATGGGAGCTTTATGTGATAAACTTCATCTTCATATCACGGATATTTCCCAAGAGTTAGTACCTGTTTTAACAGATGAAGAGCTAACGAGTAGTACTCTTAATATGACTTTGAAAAAAGGTGACGTAAGGGGAATGAACGCTTGTGTTAAAGCAAGTACTAAAGAAAATATTTTATTAGAAATTATGTGTATTGGTAAAGTTTATACAGCAGAAGAAAAAGATATTAATGACTGGACTATTTTTGGTGAACCTACTACAAGAACCGTAAATGAAGAACCTAATACGGTGATGCTTACTTGTGCAGATGTCGTAAATCGTATACCAGATGTCTATCATATGTCAAGTGGCTTTGTTCCTATTAGTAAGTATCCTGAACCCCATTTTTTAATGTCATTACAAAAATAGAAGAGGTGTTTTATGCCTGAAAAGTTAAGAGATAAAAAAATTTTGTATGGTTTATTGCTTTTCTTTTTTCTGGTAGTGATTCCTTTAGTAAGCTATGCTTTATTGAAAGATAAATTTAAAGTAAAAGAGTTTAAAGACGTTGTCGAAGTAAATTATCAAAGTGATTTTAAAGAGGCCAGTGGTGAGGTTTGTTATGGTAATTTCTTTAATTGTAATGAGGTGACTGTCTCAAAAGAGGGAGTAGTAGACACGAGTAAGATTGGGGAATATACCCTTAAATATACTTATGAATATGAAGGGCAAAAATTTTTTAAAGAGCAAAAAATTGAAGTAAAAGACTTAGAAGCTCCTCATATTACGTTGGCAGATGAAAATATTACGGTTTGTCCTAATGGTAAACTTCGGCAATATAATGTCAAGGCAGAAGATAACTATGACAAAGATGTAAATGACAAAATAGAGACAAAATATCAAAATGGCAAAGTTATTTTTGAAGTAACTGATAAATCTGGTAATAAGGCCATGTTGGAAAAAGAAGCTACTTTAAAAGATGAAGATAAACCTTTAATAACTTTAAAGGGGGAAAGTGTTGTTTCTATCAAAGCCGGCGCTAAATATGAAGAATTGGGAGCCACGGCCACGGACGAATGTGATGGTGATTTAACCGATAAAATAAGTGTTGAATCTAAAGTGGATACGAATACTCCTGGTGAATATGAAGTATCTTATAAAGTGATGGATAGTAGTCAAAATGAAGCAAATATAAAGAGAAAAGTGTATGTTTATAAACAAAATAATCCATCTGCTCCCGCGGGTAAAAGTATTTATTTAACTTTTGATGATGGACCAAGTTATTACACAAGTAAGTTATTAGATGTTTTAAAAAAGTATAATGTAAAAGCCACTTTTTTTGTAACCAGTCAAGGTTTGACGAGGGGGTACGATGACGTTATTTTAAGAGAATATCAAGAAGGTCACACGGTAGGACTTCATTCTTATTCTCATAATTATAATATTTATACAAGTGAAAGTACTTATTTTAATGATTTATATGCCATTCAAAATAAGGTAAAGAAAATAACAGGTTATATGGCTAATATTATTCGTTTTCCAGGAGGAAGTTCTAATACCATAAGTAAAAGTTATGATGGCGGAACACACATCATGAGTGGTTTAACAAAAGCCGTTGAAGCAAGAGGATTTCGTTATTTTGATTGGAATGTAGTTTCTGGTGATGCTGGCGAAACAACTAATACCGCGACTGTTATTTCCAATGTCATTGGTGCTTTAGGCAATAATAGTACTTATATGGTTTTGCAACATGATATTAAAGGTTTTAGTGTGGATGCTGTTGAAAGTATTATTAAATTTGGTCTTTCTCATGGTTACACTTTTCGCGCTATCACAAATGATACGCCAACGGTTCATCACCGTGTTAATAATTAACAAAAAGGCAAAAATGTAGTTCTTTTCTTTCTAAAAAAAGTGTATAATTTCTTCGGAAGTGGTGAATTTGAAAGAAAGATATATTTTAAAAGAAGAAATATCCAAAATTAAAATTCCGAATTATAGTTTAAGTGAAGAGATTATTAATTCCTTATCCCATGGAATTGCCGCGGCTTTTAGTATTGCGGGTCTTATTTTAATGATTGTAAAAGCCAGTCATGAAAGTGTTACAAATTTAGTAACGGTAACGATTTTTGGAACATCCATGATAATTTTATACACGATGAGCTGTATTTATCATGCCTTGTCACCTCATATTATGGGTAAGAAAATTTTAAGAGTAATTGACCACACGAATGTTTTTTTACTTGTTTTAGGAACCATTTTACCCGTTTCTTTAGTCGGTATCGGTGGCATGAAAGGCTGTTTTTTCTTTGGTTTTGTTGCCATAGTTACATTGGTAGGTATTTTCGCTTCTTGTGTAAATATTGATAAAGTGCAGTGGATTGAAGTTTTATGTCATTTAATGAATGGTTGGAGCGTTTTACTTTTTGTTAAGCCTTTAATAAGTCATATGGGTCTTACGCCCGTTTTATTCATTATATTAGGTGGTGTCATGTATTCTTTGGGAGCTATTTTATATGGAGTCGGTTCTAAAAAGAAGTACATTCATTGTGTTTTTCATTTCTTTTGTATTTTTGGCACTATTTTTCACTTTATCGCTATTTATGGTTATCTTATTTAAGGGATGGCTTCATATTAAAAACTAATTTTTTCTCATTATTAACAAAATAAATAACATCGTTTTTTCTTTCTTTGGGTATTTTTTTGTTTTGGTTTAAAACGAAAATCTCATCATCCAAAAGAGCGATGTTTTTTTCACCGGTTAGTTTCCTTAAAATATCTCTTTTGGTTTCTTTTAAAACTTCATAAAAACCTTCAATGTCGTATCTTATCTCACTTTTTTGACCATTATAAAAATCACTAACTAAAAAAACTAAGGTATTATTTTCTTGGTACATATATTGGATAAGATTTTTCTCAAAAGGAGAAAACGTTTTATTATTAAAAATGTCCGTTTGCCAATTTTGGAGGTCTTGACTCAAAAATTCTTCGACACATTGGTTTACTTTTTCTTCTATTTTTTGTTGGGTGATTTCAAAGGGCTCATGGGTTATAACCCCTTTAACACGAATTGTTTGTTCTATCTTTTTCGTTTTAACATACAAATAGTCTTGCATAAGAGGTGTCAAAACGCCTTTCACGTATTCTTTTTTTATTTCTGAAAAAATAAGGACTTCTCGTGCTTTACTCGCCCAGTCGGAAGCAGAAATTTTGGGAATAACATACTCTAGAACGGCCTTTTTTATTTCCTCTTCTCTGGTCATGTGAAGGCCTTTTTCCTCTTTAGCAACATAAAAAGGAAGCACGTCTTTTTTATCTACCAACTCTTGTAAGGCGCCTTGCTTAGCTAAATCAAGGTAGCTACTATGTCTAACTTTTCCTTTTTTCTCTTGTTTTAAATCATAAAACTCTTCCTCAGGAATATCTAAAATGGCTATATTTTTTCTCTTTTTATAACTATTATAATTTCCTGCTTGAACAATCGCGTACTCTCTGGCCACAAAATTAAAATCTTTGGATGTTGAAATCCACATAGAATCTTTTGCATTATTTCTAATATGTTTTATGATATAAAAAGATGGTAATATATTATTTTTCCTAAAAATAATGTCGATAATAGAAGCATGATTTAAATCATGTTCTCTGGCCTGACAAAGAATATCTTCTTCAAGAGATAAGTTTTTCATATCCTCCTCATTTAAAGCGCGATATAAAAGCATAAGCGTTCCTCTTTTCTAAATGCTTCCTATTATATAAAGGCCCTTTTTTTCTGTCAAATAAAAACTTGCATTTAGGACCATCTTGTGTTAGGATACATCTTGCAAACGAAGGGGAAAATTTTATGAGTGAAATGAAACTATACCATATTCATCGTTCCAATGAAAACAACAAGATTTGGCAACCAAATAATAAAATTATCATGAAAGAAGATAGCCAAACAGGTCTGTACAAGCAGTACATGAATTTTAACCAGGGAGTTCTTTACCAAACTAATACGGGCACTCAAAGAGTTTTATTATCAGAACTTCTTAGAGCAAAAATGTCGTTGTTGCAATATCACGCTTTCATAAATCAAAGAGATATGATGGAAATTTTACAACTTTTAAATGGCGCGGCTAATTTAAGTGACCAAGCAGATATCTTTAAAAGAGAACAAGCTTTAGAACTTTACCGTCAAAACTACGTTCCACATTTACCAAGTCGTCTTCATTCCATCTATTTATGTGATAAAGAGGGTAGAGATTACTGGTATGACATTTTAGAAGGAGATTCTAAATACATTTTTGAAGTGAAGGCTACAGGTAATATTTTTAAAACTAATGAACAGTTTTTACCAGATGAAATTTTATCTTATGAAGATACGTATAAACAAGCCAAAAAATATTGGGAGCCAACGATTGGTTCTGATATGAACATGACCAATGAATATCTTGTTCAAGGTGAAATAGAGGTCTTAAGAAGAGTAAAATAAACATTCTTTAAGTAGGATGTTTTTTTCATTTTGTTGTGTTAGAATAATATTTAAAAGGAGTGTTTTGGAAATGAATAAAATTAAATGTCCACATTGTCATACGGAATTTGAAATTGCTAAAGAAGATTATGCGTTTATTTTAAATCAGGTAAGAGATAAAGAATTTTTAAATCAAGTATCTTTGAATGAAAAAAAATTAAAAGAAGAAAAAGAAACAGCTATAGCGTTTTTAAAAGAAAAGATGACGCTTGAAAAGGATATGGCTATAAAAGAAAAAGAAGCAAAGATTATAAGCTTAGAAGAACAAATTCAAAAAGAAAAGCAAGAACAGTTAAAAGAATTAGAGCGAGTAAAACAAAAGGAGGCTAGTATATCTGGGGAAGAAGTAAGAGGGTTAAAACAGCAAATCGCCGACTTAAATCAAGAACTTAAAATAAAAGCTTTAGAAAAAGAAAGTGATATTGAAAAATTAAAAGCAAGTAAAAATGAAGAAATAACATCCTTGCAGAATAAAATTCTTTTAAATCAAAAAGAATATTCTTTAAAAGAGGCTAATATGAAACAGTCTTTTGAACAAGAAATAAAAAGTAAAAATGATATTATTGAATATTATAAAGATTTAAAAGCAAGACAATCAACCAAAATGATTGGGGAAACTTTGGAACAACATTGTAATGCTGAATTTAGTAGAATTAGACCTATTTTAAGTAAAAATACATATTTCGAAAAAGATAATGATATTAAAACAGGTTCTAAAGGAGACTTTATTTTTAGGGAATATGATGAGGATAATAATGAAATTTTATCTATTATGTTTGAAATGAAAAATGAGGCTGATGAAACCGCTACGAAACATAAAAATGAAGATTTTTTCAAAGAGTTAGATAAAGATAGAAAAGAAAAAAAATGTGAATATGCTGTTTTAGTAAGTTTACTTGAAATTGATAATGAAGTTTATAATGTTGGTATTGTTGATGTTTCTTATAAATACGATAAAATGTATGTCATAAGGCCCCAATTTTTTATTCCTTTAATTACACTTTTAAGAAATGCCTCTTTAAAATCATTAGAGTATAAAAAAGAAATCACCATTATGAAAAATCAAAATTTAGATATTTTACATTTTGAAGAAAATATGAATAAATTTAAAGAGGCCTTTGGTAGAAATTATCAAATCGCGTCTACAAAATTTAAAAAGGCTATTGAAGAGATTGATAAAACTATTGATCATTTACAAAAAACAAAAGAAGCTTTATTATCGAGTGAAAACAATTTACGTTTAGCTAACAATAAAGCTGAAGATTTAACGATTAAAAATTTAACTAAAAATAATGAAACAATGCAAAAATTATTTGCTGAGGTAAAAGATAAAGAAGAATAAAAATTTCTTCTTTTATCTCTCTTGTGAATGTGGTATATTATTTCAGTGAAAGAAGGAATTTTAAATGGATAAAACTTTAATTTTTGGCCATAGAAACCCTGATACAGATACTGTTTGTTCTGCTATTAGTTTAGCATATTTAGAAAATAAACGGGGTATGCATTCGGAAGCAAGAGTTTTAGGTCATATTAATAGAGAAACGGCTTTTGCTCTTAATCATTTTGGCATAAAAGAACCAGAATATTTAAATAACGTAAAAGTACAACTTAGAAATGTACATTACAACAAAGGAGTTATGCTAGAAGAAAATGCTTCTTTAATTGAAGTTGTTGATTATATGCATGAAAAAAATTGTACGGCTGTACCAATTGTTGATAATGAAAAACATATTACAGGTCTTATTACTTTAAAAGAGATTGCTAATATTTTTGTTGAAAACTCAAAAGATCATTTATACACAAGTTATCAACATATTGTCGATGCTTTAAAAGGTAAAGAAATCTTACATTTTCATGATGAATTTAATGGTAAGCTATATGCCGGAAGTTATCAAAGTCAAACTTTTATTGAAAAAGTAGAGTTTACGCCAAGTGATATTTTAATTGTTGGTGACCGTTATAAAGTAGTAGAACACGCAATTAAAAGTGGCATTAGTTTAATTGTTCTAACAGGTAATTTAGAACTTGATGAAACTTTATTAAATGAAGCTCGTGAAAAAAGAGTAAGTATTATTTCTAGTTCTTATGATACTTATAATACGTGTAATAAAATTGCTTTAAGTAATTATGTAAAATCACTTGATTTAAATAAAACCCCAGCAGTTGTTTATGACCAAGATTATCTAACAGATTTTACAGCTATGGCTCAAAAACTTGGGCATACGAATTATCCTATTTTAAATAAAAAAGATGAGGTATTAGGTTTGATACGTGTTACTGACACTGGAAAATATGATAAGAAAAATGTTATTCTAGTTGACCATAATAGTCTTGAACAAAGTGTTTCTGGTATTGATGAAGCAAGTATTATTGAAATTATTGACCATCATAACTTAGGAGCAATTGGTACGTCTATTCCTATTAATGTTCGTTGTATGCCTGTTGGTTGTACTTGTACGATTCTTTATCAATTATATCAAGAATATAATGTTAACATTCCAAAAGAAATGTCTGGTTTAATGTTATCGGCTATTTTATCAGACACTTTAATTTTAAAGAGTCCAACAACTACAGATATGGACCGTAAAGCTGTTTTAGAACTTTCTAAAATATGTGATGAAAACTATGAAGAATACGGTTATCAAATGTTAAAAGCCGGTAGTAGTATCGCGGGTATGAGTGTTGAAGATGTTATTTATCAAGATTTTAAATCATATAAAATTGGTAACGATACTTTAGGTATCAGTCAAATTATTACCATGGATTTTGACAATATTAAAGAAAATATTAATGATTATGTTAATAAATTAGATGAACTTTCTAAAAATGATTATGCTGCAGTTACTGTTTTCATAACTGATATTATCAAAAATGGTTCTTATGTTTTATATAACACAAATGCCAAAAATATTGTTGAAGATAGTTTTGACTTAGAAGATGTTACAGAAGGAACATTTATTAAAGATTTAGTTTCACGTAAAAAACAAATGCTTCCTAAATTAATGGAATCATTTGAAAGAAATAATTAAGAAAGGTGTTAAGCTTTTCTTTTTTTTAACGATTAAATACTAAGATTAAAAATCCTAAAAAAAATAGAACACTTAGTAGAATGAATATCTGATTAATTTTGCCTTTTTTTTTGCAAAAGAAGTGTTTCATTTTGTTTTTTGGAAAAGTATCTTGAAGGACTTCTAAAACATTATTTCCTTCTAATGTGTGAGAGGTATCAAAAACAAAAGTTTTTCCATTTGAAAAGGCATTATTAAAATATTGTTCCGCTTTAGATATATTAGGAAGTAAAGGATCTTTAGAACCTAATATAATGGTGACAGGTACTGTTATGTTTGGAAAGGTATTATTGTCCTCATAAGAAAACTGATTAAAGCCACCATTTTTAGAGTTACATTCTAAAAATTGCTTGGCACTATAAACACCTAACATTCCTTTATCAAGAACTATTTCGTCTGGTTTATTTTGTCTGACATTTTCTAATGCCTTATCATAAGCCTCTTTTAATTCTTTCATGGTAATTTCTTTATAAGTTTTAGGAAGATTTTTCATAGCTTCGATATGATCACTAGGAGACATAAGTATTAGCCTAGAAATTTTATCATCAAAATTATTATTTAAGTATTTCGTAGCAACTTCAGTTCCTAGACTATGTCCTTCTAATATAATGTTTTGATAACCCATTTTTTTAATAAATTTTAAAGCACCTTTCAAATCTTTTTGGGCATCTTCTACAGAATATTTTCCAACATCCTCTTCTTTTTTGAACACCTTTTCACCATATTGCCAAAATCTTTGATCGTAAGAAAAGAAATCAACGTTATTTTGTATATAGAAATTTCGCATTCTACTAGTCATATTATTAAACTGGCCTGAACCACGTCCATTTATATGTACTACAACGGTTTCATTTTCTTCCTTTCCTCTAGAAAGAATGCCTCTTAAAAGAATACCATCTTCCGTATAAAAAGTTTGCATATTTATGTTCATTATAATTTCATCCTATCTTAATATAAGTATAATGAAATTCTTTTGATAAAGCAATGAAATTTAGTTTTAAAAATTATTCATTTTTGGTATCCTAATAATAGGAGAGTGATAATAGTGAAAGCATTAATAACAGGAGCATCATCAGGTATTGGTCGTGATATGGCTCGTTATTTAGATAGCAAAAAAATTGATTTAATATTAGTGGCAAGAGATGAAGAAAACCTTTTAAAGTTAAAACAAGAATTAACGGTTAATGTTGAGGTTTTAACGTATGACTTAACAGTTAATGAAAATGTATATGAACTTTATGAAAAAGTAAAAAATGAAAATATAGATATTTTAATTAATAATGCTGGATTTGGTTTATTTGGAGAGTTTAGCCAAACTGATTTAGATAGAGAACTTGAAATGATTAATTTAAATGTTGTCGCGTATCATATTTTAACAAAACTTTTTTTACAAGATTTTATTAAAAAAGATCAAGGTTATATTTTAAATGTTTGTTCTAGTGCTGGTTTTTTAGCCGGTCCTAGATTATCGACATATTATGCAACTAAAAATTATGTTTTAAAGCTTACGATGGCTATTTATGAAGAATTAAGAAAAAGTAAAAGTCATGTTTCTATAAGTGCCTTATGTCCTGGTCCTGTCGATACAAACTTTAATAAAGTTGCTCAAGGCAAATTTAGTATTAAGGGAACCAGTAGCTATGAAGTAGCTAAATATGGTATTGATAAAATGTTTCAAAGAAAATTACTTATTGTTCCAACTTTAAAAATGAAAATAGGATTATTTTTCAGTCGTTTTTTACCTTATAAATTACTCCTTAAAATTATTTACCAAATTCAATATCGTAAGACAAACTAAATAAAGGAGCTGTCGAAAAATTAAATAATTAATTTTCTCGGTAAATAACTTTTTGGCTACTTTATCTTTAAGTAAGGGAAATTTTATTTTTTCTTTCGTAATCATAATTCGTCCTTTCTTTAAAAATGTTCTTTTGTACAAAAGTAGGCCTTATTCTACATATTAAAAATTTAATTGCAACCAATTCGACAAAACATGTCAAAAAAAGAACCTGTAAAAGATTCTTTTCGTTATTTTCATTTTCTTTTTAAAGTCAAACTTTCTTTCTTATACCTTCTAAAAAATATAACATGTAAATTAAGTAATAAAAATCATTGATTTTCACCAGAAATTATCATTTTATGATAAAAAGTGGTGAAAATATGATATTGAGAGTGTTTTTATAAAATCATTTTCTTGTTATCAAAACAAATGTATGCTATATTAATTTTGCAAATAATTTTATAGATTTGTGGTAGAATAATTAACAAAAAAGGAAGTGTTTGTATTTATGAATGACAAAATAATTGTAAAAGGTGCCAGAGAAAATAATTTAAAAAATGTGGATATTGAACTGCCTAAAAATAAACTTATTGTTATGACAGGGGTATCGGGAAGTGGCAAAAGTAGTTTAGCTTTTGATACCATTTTTGCTGAAGGTCAAAGAAGATATGTCGAAAGTTTATCCGCGTATGCTCGGCAATTTATTGGAGGAGTAGAAAAACCAGATGTAGATTCCATTGAAGGTTTATCTCCAAGTATTTCTATTGACCAAAAAACAACTAATAAAAATCCTCGTAGTACTGTTGGAACGATTACCGAAATATATGATTTTTTACGACTTTTATTTGCTCGTATTGGTACACCTTATTGTCCTAATCATCATATTCCTATTAAAAGTCAAAGTATTGATGAAATGACGGATAAGATTATGGATTTAGAAGAAGGAACAAAGATAGAAATTTTAGCGCCTGTTATTCATGGGGAAAAAGGAACGCAAAAAGATCTATTAGAAAATTTAAAAGAACAAGGTTATACCAGAGTAAAAATAGATGGTGAAAATTATTCTTTAGAAGATACCATTAACTTAGAGAAAAATAAAAAGCATAATATTGATGTGGTTGTTGACCGAGTTGTTGTAAGAGGGGAAGAACGAAGCCGTATTTTTGAATCTATTGAAAACAGTACCCATTTAGCTGAAGGAAAAGTGGTTTTTCATATTATAGGTGGCGAAGATATTTTAATGAGTGAAAATTATGCTTGCCCAGAGTGTAATTTTTCTATTCCAGAACTTGAACCACGTTTATTTTCTTTCAATAGTCCTTATGGAGCGTGTCCTGAATGTAAAGGACTTGGAACTAAATTAAAAATTAGTGAAGATTTAATTATTCCTAATAAAGATAAATCTTTAAATGAGGGAGCTATTGTCGCTTATAACATTGATAATAATATTCATAATACAACCATTGAAGCCATTTGTAAAAAATACGATATTGATATGAATGCTCCTATTAAAGATATTCCAAGAGATAAATTAAATATTATTTTACATGGAACAACGGAACCTATTGAAATTAAATATGTTTCTAAAACAGGAAATGTTCGTTATACGAATGATTATTATGAAGGGGTTATTCCCAACCTTGAAAGACGTTATATGGAAACTTCTAGTGCGTGGATTCGTGATTGGCTAGAAGGCTTTATGGTTGAAACAGATTGCTCTTTATGTCATGGAACAAGACTCCAAAAAAGTGTTTTATCTATCTATATTAATAAGAAGAATATTTATGATATGACTATCATGAGTATTAAAGAATTAAGAGATTTTTTAAGAGATTTAAAACTTACCAAAGAACAAGAAAATATTAGTCATTTACTTTTAACAGAAATTGACAATCGTTTGACATTTTTAGTTAACGTTGGTTTGGAGTATTTAAGTTTACATCGTAATGCAGGTACTCTTTCAGGTGGAGAATCACAACGTATTCGCTTGGCTACCCAAATAGGAAGTAAACTATCTGGTGTCTTATATGTTTTAGATGAACCAAGTATTGGTTTACATCAAAAAGATAATGAAAAACTAATTCATTCTTTACAAGAAATGCGTGATTTAGGTAATACTTTAATTGTCGTAGAACATGACGAAGATACCATGAGGGCAGCTGATTACTTAGTGGATATAGGGCCTGGTGCAGGTGAAAATGGTGGAACAGTTGTTGCCGCAGGGACTCCTGAAGAAGTCATGAAAAATAAAAATTCTTTAACTGGGAGATATTTAGCTGGCATAGAAAAAATAGAAGTTCCTAAAACAAGAAGAAAAGGAAATGGCAAATATTTAGAAGTAGTAAAAGCATCTCAAAACAACTTAAAGAAAATAAATGTTAAATTCCCTTTAGGAAAATTTATATGTGTTACAGGTGTCTCAGGAAGTGGCAAAAGTACCCTTGTTAATGAAATTCTTTGTAAGACAATTGCTAATAAATTATATCGTTCTAAAGAAATACCTGGGGCTTGTAAAGAAGTAAAAGGAATTGAAAATTTAGATAAACTAGTTGTCATTACCCAAGATGCGATTGGTAGAACGCCAAGAAGTAATCCAGCCACTTATGTTGGTGTTTTTGATGATATTAGAGATTTATTTGCTAACACCAAAGAAAGTAAAATGCATGGTTATGATAAAGGAAGATTTTCTTTCAATGTTAAAGGTGGACGTTGTGAAGCATGCTGGGGTGATGGTGTTAAAAAAATAGAAATGCATTTTTTACCAGATGTTTATGTTCCTTGTGATGTTTGTCATGGTAAACGTTATAATAAAGAAACTCTGGAAATAAAATTCAAAGGAAAAACCATTAGTGATGTCTTAGATATGCGTGTTAGTGAAGCAGTTAAGTTTTTTGAAAATGTTCCAAAAATTAAAAGAAAATTGGATGTTTTAATGGATGTTGGTCTTTCTTATATCACATTAGGCCAAAGTGCTCCTACTTTGTCAGGTGGAGAAGCAGGTCGTGTCAAACTTGCTAAAGAACTGCAAAAGAAAGCCACAGGTAAAAGTTTATTTGTTTTAGATGAACCAACAACAGGACTTCACTCTGAAGATATTAAAAAACTTTTAGCAATCTTAAATCGCATTGTAGATAATGGGGATACAGTTTTAGTTATTGAACATAATATGGATGTTATTAAAGTGGCTGATCATATTATCGATTTAGGACCAGACGGTGGTGTTTTAGGTGGAGAAGTTGTTGCAACAGGTACACCAGAAGAAGTAAGTAAAGTACCTTGTTCTTACACCGGTGAGTGGTTAAAAAAATATTTAAAATAAAAAGTATCTTAAAATAGATGCTTTTTCTAATGAATAAAATGAAATTTTATGTTAAAATGATTTTAGCTTAGAAAGAGTGATGATATGAATCCAGTGGCTTTACAAATAGGTTCCTTTACTATTAAATGGTATTCTTTAATGATTTTACTAGGGGTTATAGCAGGTATTGGTTTACTGTTAAAAGAAGGTAAGAAATATAATTATCCCAAAGATTTTCTTTTTAATCTTTGTTTTTGGGCTATTATTTTTGGCTTTATTGGAGCCAGAATCTATTATGTTTTATTCAATTTTGATATTTATAAAAATGATCCTATTAGTATCTTTAAAATATGGGAAGGCGGCCTTGCTATTCATGGAGGCTTAATTGCTGGTTTTATTACCATATATTTTTACTGTAAAAAATATAACGTTAGACTGTTAAAAATAACAGATATGGCCGTACCTGGTATCTTACTTGCCCAAAGTATCGGCAGATGGGGAAATTTCTTTAATATGGAAGCCCATGGTGGAGCTGTTTTAAGAAGTACTTTAGAAAGTTTTCATATTCCAGAATTTATTATCAATGGTATGAATATTAATGGTGTTTATTACCATCCAACTTTCTTTTATGAATCTTTGTGGTGTTTATTAGGCTTTATTATATTTATTCTTTTAAAACATTATAAATATTTAAAAGTAGGTAGTCTAACATTTAGTTATTTATGTTTTTACAGTGTTGGACGTTTTGTTATTGAAGCTTTAAGAACAGATTCTTTAATGATTGGTGGTTTTAAAGTAGCCCAAGTTTTATCAGTTATCTTATTTATCATTGGTATTATTGGTCTAATGCTTGAAACAAGAAAAGGAAAATTTGAAGACCTTTATTCCGAACCAAATCACGAAAAAATCCGTTATTAAAGAACCTTGACAAAAGGTTCTTTTTCCACGATAATTATAAGTAAGAATAGGAGTCTAAAATTATGAAAAAAACTTATATTGTTATAGCAAGTGCCATTATGATATTATTTTGTTTAATGTATTCAGTATCATATGCGTATTTTTCTGTAAAGGTAACTAATGATTTTAATGGTGGTAATAAAGGAAGTACAGTCATAGGTTCTGACACTGTTAAAGATATTATTATTTCAGATGGTACTAAAGTAACCAGTTCTAACCTTATTCCAGGAGAATCTGTAACATCAAACTTTACTGTTCAAAATCAAAATACTGGTTCCATCTGTTTTGGCCTTGTTTGGACTGATGTTTTAAATGAATTTACCAGAAAACAAGATTTAGTCTTTACTTTAAAAGAAGAAAATGGCAAAACATTATTAGAAAATATTGAATTTCCAAGTACTAATAATCAAACAATTATAGAAGAATTATCCATCCCAGCTAAAACAACTAAAAAATACATATTAACCGTAACATATAAAAACGTAAATGAAGATCAAACAACAGATATGAATAAAAAGTTTCATGCCACAATAGAAGGAAAATTAACAGAATGTAAAAAACAAGTGGCTGAAACAATTACAACATTAGTAAGTGGAGCAAATAAATCATCAACAGATGTTTATACTGTTCCAGATAAAACAAGTGATAGTTGTGCTTATACTTTAGCCTATGATGGAACAAGTGATAACAATTTAAGATATGTTGGAAAAAATCCTTGTAATTATGTTACTTTTAATGGTGAAAAAGCCGGATGGAGAATTATCGGAGTCTTAAATACGCCAGAGGGACAAAGAGTAAAACTAATACATGCGACACCAATAGGTAATTTATCTTGGGATTATAATTCGACTGGTGGCTTTAGCAATAATTGGGCCACAAGTAGTTTACAAACTCTGTTAAATAGTGGTGCATATTATAACAGAACAACAGGTCAATATTATAACAAGAGTACTAAAGCAACAACATTAGATTTTACAAGTAATGGCTTAACAGATGAAGCCAAAAATCAAATAGATACCATAACATGGAAATTAGGAGGTCCAAAGAATGGAGGAAGAGTATTGGCAAGTACATGGTATACCTATGAAAGGGGAATAGAAGGGTACACTGGAAGACCAACAGCATGGCAAGGGAAAGTTGGTTTAATGTATCCAAGTGATTATGGTTATGCAACAAGCGGAGGTACTAGCATGAATAGAACCAGTTGTTTAGCCACAATATTATATAACTGGGATGAAGCAGGTGATTGTAAAAATAATGCTTGGCTTTTAGATTCAAGCAATTGGCAATGGACTCTTACTCCTTATAGTGGGAACTCTACCGACGTGTTCGATGTCGCCGACACTGGTTATGTCAGCATCTCCAGCCGTGCGCTCAACCTGTGGTCGGTTCGGCCTTCGGTATATCTGATACCCTCTATGTTTATTTTAGGTGGTGAAGGAACACTAGAAAATCCATACGAAATTGGGTGGTGGGAGTGAGTAGGCTCGAGAACTTTCGGTTTATGACCAACCAAGCCTGATGAAACAAAAGAGCAATCAGGAAGACTTTAGACGTAAGATAAAGCTTCAGTTCAAGTCCAAACTTCTCTTTATTTGAGAAGTTTGGACAAAGTCTTAGTGATAGTAAATGAGTCGTATTAATAGATACAAGTTTATTAAGTATAAATGTTAATATAAAAACTGATAAAAATGTCAATGTTAAAAGTTGATAATTTCTATCAGTTTTTTTTATTTTTGATATACTTATATTATATAATGCTTTTTTTGTTATAAAGAGGAAAATATATGTTAAAAGGGTTTAAGGAAAATAAAATTATATTTATAACTATGTTTATATTCGAAATGGTAGCTATTGGTTTATATATTTCAACAAATAATTTATTTTATTTATTAAATTTTAATTATATAGGAATTTGTATATCACTTGGAATGTATTTTATGTCACATAAAGTCAAATATGCTAGAAATTTTGTCCAATGTGCTGTTGGATTATATATGCTAGTGTATTTAGGCATTATATGTAAAGAAAATATGCAAATTGAAGGTTTTTGGTATTATTTATTTTTAGGTGTTTTTGAAACAGCAACAATACATTATTTTGTTGCTAAAATAGCAGGTCCATTATTCTTTGGTAGAGGTTTTTGAGGATATGCTTGTTGGACAGGAATGGCATTAGATTTACTTCCTTATAAAATACCTCAAAATGATAGGAAAAAATTAGGTTGATAAGATATATTACTTTTTTATTATCATTCTTATTTGTATTATTGTTATTTATATTTAAAGTATCTAATATAGAAAATATAATATTTTGGGCATTTATTATTGGCAATATCATATATTATGTTTTAGGAATATTGCTGGCTTTTATTTTTAAAGACAATCGGGCTTTTTGTAAATATATATGTCCTGTTACTGTTTTTTTAAAACCAACAAGTTACTTTTCATATTTAAGAGTTAAATGTAATCATAATAAATGTATTAATTGTCATAAATGTTTAAAAAGTTGCCCTATGAATGTAGACATGTTAAATGATTCAAGAAAAAGAAAAAATGGTACAGAATGTATTTTATGTTGTAATTGTATTAAAGAATGTCCTAAAAAGGCTCTTGATTTATATAAATAAAAGTAAAAAAGTTGTTATATAAGCTTGCTTTAGTTGGAGGTTATAGGAATATTTAGAACAACACCAAAAGAATTAAAATTACTACAAAGTATAGTACAATCACATTAAAAGTATATTTGGGTAAATATTATAATATTTTACCTAGGAGAACTATTTATAAAGGTGAAACAGTTTTATTTTAATACAACAATAAAATTTTTATGATTGAACAAAAAATGAGAGATGGTCATGATTCAACTAAAAAGCGTGGATAGTTTGAAAAATTTATAAAGAAAGAGAAGGGTTGCTAATCAAACTCTTGGAAAGAATAAAAGATATTATTTTAATCAGATGCAACAATTTCATGATGATAAAATCAAATCACATTTATTTAAAAGTTACTATATGGAATGAAATGACGGAGTATTTACGCTATCTGAAGATAATAAAATTGAATTGAATTTTGAAAAAGATTATAAATAATAAACAAATTGTAAAAGAAATATTACTCATTTTAAAATATAAGGCAATATTAGAAGAACTTCAAGTTAGCATTTAAAAACAGGTCTTGGAATTGTATTCATTGTAATGTTTGATTGGAAATGATATGCTTATAGCAATAAATAGAAATTTGAAAAATGGAGGAACGATTATGAAAAAAACAATTTTATCTATTTTATTATGTGGGGTTATGGTATTTGCTTTAACTGGTTGTGATAAACTAAAAAATGACTTTGAGATAGGAAATAAGTCTGATATTAAGATTTCTCAAAATGATGTAATAATGACTATTAAAGATAAAACATTAACAAATAAAGGCGCAACTATAGTTTTAACTAATAATAGTGATAAAAATTTTCAATATGGTAATCCTTATGAATTAGAGATTAAAAAAGATGGAGATTGGCATAAAATAAATATTGAATTATATTTCAATATGCTTGCTTTTCAACTTTCTCCAAAAGAAAGTAATGAAATGGAAATTGACTTTGAAAATGGATATGGTAAACTTGCCAAAGGAACTTACAGAATTATAAAAGAAATTGACTATGAATACGAAGAAGGCAAATATGAAACTTACAATGTAGCTGTAGAATTTACTATTTAATAATTTTATAAAATGTTAAAAATCTTTGTCAAATTTACAAAAAACTTTTGTAGATATGTTAAATATTAATAATATATAATTTTGTTGAAAGAAGGAAAAGAAATGAATTTAGGAGATAAAATATTACAATTAAGAAAGAAAAATGGTCTTTCACAAGAACAATTAGGGGAAAAAGTAGATGTTACTAGACAAACTATTTCTAACTGGGAATTAGGTGAAACAACTCCTAATCCTGAGCAATTAAAAAAAATGTCAAAAGCTTTTAATGTTAGTATTGATGAAATTTTGGATAATGATTCTAAGGAATTTTTAATGAACAAAATAAGTAATACAGAAAAATTAGCAGGAATAATAATTAAAATATTAAAAGTAATTGGATTTGTAATTGTGGTATATATTATATTTATGATAATAGTTGTGATTGGGTTAGGGGTTTTTACAGTTGTTAAAAACGGATAAAATGCGTTTTATTGGTAAGATTAGTTGGAAAGATAACTGGTCTTTTTTATTTAGGTAAACATGTAACATTATTAATTAATATAAAATATTGTTTTTATAAAGAAAAAATCGAACTGAATAGTTCGATTGAATATCAATTTGGAGCTATAAAGGTTGAAGTCGGACAACCTTTAATTAACTAAACTATAGGTAGTAATAAACTACTTACTGATATAAGTATACCATGAAAATACGAATGTAGTACAAAAATACAAATACAGTGACATTTACAGTGACATTTACAGTGACATTTGTGGTATGCTTTTATCAGTCGAGGAGTGATATAGGTTAAATTATCTGATGAAATAAAACCAGTGTTTTTTATTGACAATAAAATGAATAATATATTAAATGATATAAATGTTAAACTTAAAAATATAAATGTTAATGATAAACAAAAAGAAAATATATGATTTCAAAATCTAAAATAAGGTCAATTCATTCTTCACTTGCAATTGAAGCTAATCCATTATCTTTATTTGACGTAGAAAGTATATCAGAAAACAAACTAATATTGGGTAAAAAAGATGAAGTACAAGAAGTAAAAAATGCAATTGAAGCATATAATCATATAAATGAATATAATTATAGAAATCATGATGAAGGAGAAAAAAGAGACGATGAAATAATATATATGGCTCCTGAATCCATTTTAGTTCCATCTTTAATGAAAAGTTTATTTGAATATATAAGTAATAGTGATTTGAATATTATTATTTTATCTGCCATTTTCATTATTATTTTGTTTTTATTCATCCTTTTTCAGATGGAAACGGAAGATGTGCTAGATTTTGGGTAACATTAATGCTAATAAATTATGATAAAAATTTTGAATTCATACCGCTAGAAGAGGAAATATATTTAAATCAAGAAAACTACTACCTAGCTATAGGAGAATGTCATAATAATGGAAATGCAAATGCATTTATAAAGTTTATTTTACAGACAATTAATTCATCATTAGATAAATTGATAAAAAACAGTAATTTTGTTTGTAATGATATTCAAAATAAAATTATAGAACTAATAGCAAATAATAATAGAATTACACAAAGTGAAATAGCAAATATAACTAATGTTAATGTAAGAACAATTAAAAGGCATTTTAAAATATTAATAGATAATTTAATAATTGCAGGATATTGGCAAATACTAAAATAATTATTAAGCAGGATAAAGGAATTGATAGCACCATTATACTTAATGTCTTATAAATAAAGACTTTATAGTGCTATCATTTCTTATTTTGCACTTGCAAAATTGAGTTAAAATATGGAAGAACTTTACCATACTTTTTATTTATACTTTCTAATTAAAGGAATTGTAAATCTATAATTTATTTCCAACAGTTGGATATACATATTAAAAATATTGGATGAATCTTACATGTTTTAATTTAGTAATAAAATTTACCAAAATGATGGTATAATTATATATAGAAGTGACAGATAAATAGTAATTTGTTGTACCATTATGAATGAAGAAAAAAATGACATGATAAAATAGTAAAACTGGTTTTCTGGCCAACAAGGACCTGGAAAAACAGTAAAGATTTAATATACAAATTCTTTTGATGAATAACATAAATGTATATTTTTTAAATATAAGAAAATATAAACAAAAAATAAGAATTAAGATGCAAAATAAAGATTATATGATACAGAAAATGCATTTGAGATTCAGAAATGTAGGTAAAAAGGAGCAATATAATGTATTCTAAAAATGAAGAGGAAATATTTAAAATTTTAAATAGTAATATTGATGGATTAGACAGTAAAGAAACTGAGAAAAGATTAAAAGATTATGGACAAAATATTATTCTAAATAAAAAGAAAAAAGTTTGGATTTTAAGATTTTTAAAACAATTTAACGATACCATGATCATCATATTATTAGTAGTTGCACTACTTTTATATTTTTATGGATATTTTT
>ERZ1023839.90-NODE-90-length-31106-cov-17.040611_pt1 | contig 31106 bp, 23 predicted proteins | sample MGYA00380383_ERZ1023839 | MGnify/ENA primary metagenome ERZ1023839 (study PRJEB33179, sample SAMN07449065) | human gut metagenome | biome: Human-gut; feature: Human associated habitat; material: Faeces | host: Homo sapiens | place: India:Kasaragod | collected... | reverse complement strand
CTACTTCTGACCTTACTGGTGAGCGTGGTTCTTTGATGGGTGCTATCGAGGGTCTTTTGGAGGCTCAGTACGATGTACTTCGTGAGAACGGTCACTCTCCATCTGAGGCTTTCAACGAGACTGTTGAGGAGCTGACTCAGAGCCTTGGCCCTCTCTTCGGTGAGAAGGGTATGGATTGGATGTATGCTAACTGTTCTACAACTGCACAGCGTGGTGCTCTTGACTGGGCTCCTCGTTTCCGTGAGGCTATCAAGCCTGTTATGGAGTGGTTGTATTACTCTGTTAAGACTGGTAATGAGGCTCAGATTTCTATCGACAAGAACTCTCAGGCTGATTACCGTGAGAAGTTGAACGCTGAACTCGAGGCTATGCGCAACAAGGAAATGTGGCAGGCTGGTGTTACAGTTCGTAAACTTCGTCCAGAAAATAACTAATTTTTTTCTCGTACATAATGTTGGAAAGGGAATGGTCCGCGAGGGGTCGTTCCCTTTTTGTTGTTTATCTCTTTTTGTTGTTTATCTCTTTTTGTTTTGTTTATTTTTTTTGTTAGTTTTACAGATAGATATAACTGCCGTCTATATGTATCTGGTTTTCTGATACCAGCATTTCTAAAGCATTTTCTAACTGCTGGCTCGGTACTTGTATCTCTCTTAATTCTGTAATGTGGTGTTTCTTTTGATCACCTAATATCTGGAGAATACTTTCTTTTGCCTTTTCAAACATCTGTTTGGCTACAGAATCGTTGTCTTTGTGTTCCAGACAGACATCGCATTGCTTGCAATCCTCCTTGGTTTCTTCTCCGAAATAGCGTAAGAGTTGTCGTGAACGGCAGATAAAGTCTGTTTGTGCATATGCTATCATACTGTTGATACGTTTTACGAATTGTTCTTTTCTGTTTTCGTATGCTTCTTGGGTGATGACGACCTTATCTCCATCAATTCTATCCCGGGTATAGGTGATATACGGGATTTTTCTACGAGGAACGAAAGTGATGATATGTTTGGTGGCAAGGCATTTCAATGCGAAATATACCTGCTGGATACTCAATTCTGCCTGTTGGGCTATCAGAGATTCGTCGATATATACGAAGTCTGTGAAGAGTCCTCCGTAAACGCGTAGGAGGGACGTGACAACCTGGTCTTCATTTTCTGACAGATTATCCAGTAGATAAAGGTCGCTTCTGTTCAGGTTGAACATGAGGCGGGCTTTCCCGTCGGGATTGTCTTCGTAATGAATGTAACCACACTGTTCCAGTATTCTCAAAGCAGCATCTACTTTTGTAGGGTAATACTTATAGATATAGCTGAATTTCTCTATGTTGAATTCGAAAGTTTTTCCGCAACCGCTCCCCACACCTATTTGGAAGAAATAGGCGAGGTGTTCGTAGATATCCCTGATTAGTTCTTTCTCAGGAAAGGTATCGTTGATGCGTTTGGTCAGTTTGCGTTCGTCGCTGGCATCATAGAGTAGTACTGCGTATGATTTGTTGCCATCTCTACCCGCACGACCAGCCTCCTGGAAATAAGCTTCCAGAGAGTCTGGGCAATCTATATGGATGACCATTCTCACATCGGGTTTGTCGATACCCATACCGAAGGCATTGGTAGCAACCATCACTCTTATCTGATCTTCCTGCCACTCTCTCTGTCGTTCATCCTTTACGGCAGGGTCAAGTCCTGCATGATAGAAAGTGGCAGGGATGCCGTTCTTATTGAGGATTTCTGCTATTTCCTTCGTACGGCGGCGGCTTCTAACATAGATGATGGCAGAACCCTGTACACATTTCAGGATATGAACCATTTCGCCATGCTTGTCGGTCGTAATGCGTACAATATATGCCAGGTTTTTGCGTTCAAAACTCATTTTGAACACATTCTTTTCTGAAAACTGGAGTTGGTTCTGGATATCATCTACGACTTCTGGGGTAGCCGTGGCAGTAAGTGCCAGGATAGGTGTTCCCGGTTTCAGCTTTCTGATATCTGAAATCTTCAGATAAGAAGGACGGAAATCATATCCCCACTGACTGATGCAGTGGGCTTCATCCACTGTGATAAAGCTTACTTTGATGTGGCGTAATTTGGTCTGGAAAATATCCGTAGAAAGTCTTTCTGGAGAGACATACAGAATCTTGACTCCGCCAAAGATACAATTCTCAAGTGTCTGTATGATTTCACTTCTGGATCTGTCGGCATAGATAGCATCTGCCAGGATACCGCGTTCCTTGAGGTGGCTAACCTGGTCTTTCATGAGGGCTATGAGGGGCGTAATCACGATGCAAACGCCATCCTGGGCGAGTGCAGGAACCTGAAAAGTGATGGATTTTCCACCACCAGTAGGCATAAGACCGAGGGTATCCTTACCCTGTGATATACTTTCGATAATGTCTCTCTGTATGCCACGGAAGTCAGGATACCCCCAGTATGTTCGCAATATCTCTTGAAATTTATCTGTCATTTAGTCATTTGGGTCTGTTGGAGTCAGAAATCAGGAGTTTTCCTATTTCTCACTGTTGTTCGGACGGATATCCTCAATTTGCAGTTGTACCTGATTCTTCTTGAAGATATTGTCTTCTATGGTATATACAATGTCGAAACTCCGTTTGCTCTTGATGTATCGTGCAGCGGCACTTTGTCCGAAGGCAATGCCGTTGACCACGTTGCTCGACTTAGAGTCCACAAGTTCCAGCTTGATGTGCTCCTGTTCCCTTCCTACTACTTTGCTTGTACCATAGTCATACACTTTGGTCGTGCAGAATATCGGCTTTTGATTGCCTGGTCCAAAAGGTGCAAACCGTTTCAGGTCACTGTACAGGTGCTTGGTGATGTCTTTGAAATCAATCTCCGCGTCAATATGAAGCAAGGCTTCTGTCTGCTCTGGAGCGATATGTTCCTCTACATATTTCTGGAATCTTTCTCTGAATTCTTTTACCTTATCCCATTTCAGAGTAAGTCCGGCAGCGTATGTATGTCCACCGAAATTCATGAGAATATCGCGGCAACTCTTGATGGCAGAATAGACATCAAAGCCCGTAACACTGCGTGCTGAGCCTGTGGCCATGTCACCATCTTTGGTCAGAACGACGGTAGGGCGGAAATAGATTTCCGTGAGTCTTGAGGCAACAATGCCGATGACTCCTTTTTTCCATCCTTCATCGTAGAGCACAATACTGGAGTTGTGCTTCTGGGTTTCGAGTCTTGACACGATACCATTGGCTTCCTCCGTCATCTGCTTGTCGATGTCCTTACGTTGTTCGTTGTATTCATTGATGTGTTTTGCCATGCGGATGGCAGTAGCAAAATCTCTTTCTACCAGCAGGTCAACGCTCAGTTTGCCGTTTTCCATTCTTCCTGAAGCATTGATGCGTGGACCAATCTTGAATACGATGTCGCTCATTGAGATCTCTCTGCCATTGAGTCCGCAGATATCAATGATGGAACGCAAACCGATACTTGGATTGGTATTGAGCAACTTGAGACCATGGAAAGCGAGGATACGGTTTTCTTCCTCAACAGGCACGATGTCGGCAGCGATGCTTACGGCACAGAAGTCGAGCAGCGGGATGAGTCTGGAGAACGGAATGTTGTTGTTCTTGGCGAAAGCCTGCATGAATTTAAAGCCTACGCCACATCCGCAAAGGTGCTTGAACGGAAAGGTATCGTCAGGACGCTTAGGGTTGAGAATAGCCACAGCAGGAGGCATCACCTCGTCTGGTACGTGGTGATCACAAATGATGAAATCTATGCCAAGAGACTTGGCATATTCTATTTCCTTGATGGCTTTGATGCCACAGTCAAGGATGATGATCAGTTTTACACCTGTCTCGTTGGCAAAGTCTATTCCTTTCTTGCTGACTCCGTATCCCTCGTCATATCTGTCGGGGATATAGTAATCGATGTTGGAATAGAATTGCTGCAGGAACTTATAGACCAAAGCTACGGCAGTGCATCCATCTACGTCGTAATCGCCATAGACAAGGATGCGCTCCTTGCGTCCCATCGCATCATTGAGGCGGTCAACGGCTATGTCCATATCCTTCATGAGGAATGGATTGATCAGGTCGGCAAGCTGGGGTCTGAAAAAACGTTTGGCTGCCGATTCTGTCGTAATGCCTCTTTGGATGAGAAGCTGTCCTAAGATAGGGCTGATGCTTAGCTTTTCGCCCAGTTCCTTTGCTGCTTTTTCTTGCTCTGGTGTAGGTGCTTCATAATTCCATTTAAAATGCATCTTAATTATTTTTTATTTCTGCCGTCAAAGTTACAAAAATAAAACGACAAATAGAAATGTTTTAACTTGAAAATAGCAGAAAAAGCATGAATTATGCAAAAAAAGGCAGCAAACCTGATGGATTGCTGCCTTTTTAAAATATTTATCTAAGTTTCTTTTCTTCCTGTTATCCTTAGATTCCGAGTTTTTTGCGGATATCCTTAGGGATGGCATTCTTGTTTACCATGAAGTCCATAGTCTTGTATGCTACGAATGCCTTGGTCATGTACCAGGTTCCCTTGTAATCGCCATACTCACCCCATGAGTTCTTCACCATGTAGTACTCCTTACCATTCTGGTCCTTTGCGATACCATAGATGTGCATACCGTGGTCATCGGTAGTCTCCCAGTTATCGAAAGCTTCCTGACGCATCTGCTGTGTTGGTACAACCTCAGGAGCGTTGACACCCAGTGAGTCGAACTTCTCTTTCTTCTCGTCTTTTGAAAGCTTGAACCAGTGGTCTGCATCGGTGCCTGCCATAGAACGAACCTTCTTTACATCGTAAGCGATACCGAGACCTTTGCGAGTGAAACCATCCTCTGTTACGTCGCCACCCCAAGCTATAGTATAACCGTTGTTGACTGCGTTGTCGATAATCTTGCAGATGTCTTCCATTGGAACGTTGTAGCTCATAGGCCAGCGCCAGTTGTCCTGTACCTCAACAGCAAACTGACTCCACATTGGGTGGTGGGTATAGCTGGTGATGGTTACATAGTCATCGAGATTCAAACCGAGGCTCTCGCAGAATGACTGTGGAGTATATTGCTTGCCCTGATAGGTAAACTTCTCTGGAGTCTTACCGATGTAAGAGTCGATGATGCCCTGAAGACCGCTCTTCCAAGCAGAAGAAATTTTCTTAGCATTGCTCTTGGCAACAGCTTCTACGTATGGAGTCATCACATCGAAGAACTCACCGAAGTTGGCAAGTGAGTCACCTGTCAATGTACCTGGTGCTGGCATTGCATTCTCTGGTACGATACCATAGTGCTTCAAAGCATACAGTACATCGTATGCGCTACCGCCCTGTGAGAAGCTCACGTCACCGTGCATTCTGACAGCCATTGTGGCGCGGTCCATGTATGTCTTGTTGGCAACGAACATCTCGCTCAAGTCGTATGTCTTGCCTGTCTTCTTCAAAATCTCGCTCTCAAAATAGCTGAGCGTAGAGTAAGCCCAGCACGTACCACTGCGGTTCTGATCCTTGATGCTGGTGATAGGGTTTTCCTTTACCACTGTAAATACTGGCTTGTTCTTTGCGATAGCTGCTGAATCAGTAGCGGTCTTTGCGCTTGCACCTGTGGCAACCAATGCCATCAATGCTGCTGCGATCAATGTTTTCTTCATTAAAATTTCTCTTTATATTAATAATGTTGTTCTTTCTTTTCTCTCTCTTCAAGGGAATTGCTTATCTGTTGGCTGCCATGTAGTCCTCTACATCCTTTGGATGATAAGGGATGCGGTCTTTACCCAAGAATCTGCAACCGTCTTTGGTGATGAGTAAATCGTCCTCGATACGGATACCTCCGAAGTCCTTGTAGGTTTCCAACTTGTCGAAGTTGAGGAACTCTGCGCAATGACCTGAAGCCTTCCAGTCGTCGATGAGGGCAGGGATGAAATAGATTCCCGGTTCATCTGTTACTACGAAACCTTCTTCGAGGCGGCGACCCATGCGCAGGCAGTTGGTACCGAACTGTTCCAGGTTAGGACGAACTTCCTCATCGAATCCTACATTGATCTGGTCGAAATTCTCCATATCGTGTACGTCCATTCCCATCATGTGACCTAATCCGTGAGGCAGGAACATGGCATGAGCACCAGCCTTGACAGCCTCTTCTGTATCACCCTTGGCAAGTCCTAACTCCTTGAGCTTATCAAACATCAGGCGGCATACTGCAAAGTGAACATCTGCGTATTTCACACCAGGCTTGGCAACTTCGAGTGCATAGTCGTGGCAAGCCTCAACGATAGAGTAGATTTCCAACTGGCGCTGGGTAAACTTACCGCTTACTGGCATGGTACGTGTATTGTCAGAGCAATAGTTGTTGATGGTCTCGGCACCAGCATCGCAAAGAGCCAGTCTGCCAGCTTCCAGAATGCTCATGGAAGGATTGCCGTGCATAATCTCACCATGCTGACTGAAGATAGTAGGGAAACTGACCATTGCTCCATAAGAGTTGGCAATTCCGTCAACCTGTCCGCCTACAAATTTCTCTGTTACTCCTGGACGAGTCAACTTCATGGCAGTGGTATGCATCTTGTAACCAATAACAGCAGCACGTTCCAGTTCCTCGATTTCCTCAGGAGTCTTGGTAGAGCGCATCTTTACCACAGCCTTGATGAGATCCATAGAGGCCTCTTCCTTTTGCTGGTTAGGGTGGATGCCGAGGAGGTCGAATATCTGGAGCTTGATGTCAAAGCGATAAGGAGGCAGGAAATGTATCTTGCGCTTCTTAGACATGGCATCATTGCAGATAGTCTTCAGAGATTTCATAGGTGCAGAGTTGTGGACACCAACCTGTTCTGCCAAGTCGTGTACGCTTTCCACGCTGCCATACCATACGATATCTTCTATATCTATGTCGTCACCGATCAATGTCTCGATGTCGTTGTCAATGTCGATTACACCTACCAGACCATCGCGCTGCTGTCCGAAATAATAGAGGAAAGTAGAGTCCTGACGGAATGGATAGTATCCATTGTTAGGGAAATTACAAGGTGAATTGTTATTTCCGAAAATCAAAATTACGCCTTCACCTACAAGCTTCTTAAGCTCTTGGCGGCGCTGAATGTAAGTGTCCTTACTAAACATATTTTTAGTTTTTTGTTATATTTTGGTGCAAAGTTAGTGATTATTTCCCAAAAAATGCTTATCTTTGCAAGCAAAATCGTATAAAAAGTGAGAATTTATAAATAATTAATAATAAAAGCCCGCTTTTTGTGCAAAAATGAATAAAAAAAACAGGTAAATGGTATGAAGATAGAAAGAAAAACGGGACTGGTCTTGGAAGGAGGCGGAATGAGAGGTGTGTTTACAAGCGGGGTACTGGATGCCTTCATGAAACACGATTTGTATTTCCCATATACGGTGGCTGTTTCTGCAGGTGCTTGCAATGGTATGTCGTATATCAGTCGCCAACCCCGTCGTGCCCGTATTTCCAATATCGATTACTTGGATCGGTATGAATATATCGGTCTTCGGCATCTGGTTACTCAAGGTTGCATCTTCGACCGCCGGTTGCTTTATGATAAATTTCCCAACCAGTTGTTGCCTTTCGATTTTGATACTTTTTTCCAGCATGCGGAAGGTTTTGAGATGGTAACGACCAATTGTCTGACGGGGCATGCCATGTATCTTTCTGAAACTCATGATAAGCAGCGTGCTCTGGATATCGTCAGAGCTTCAAGCAGTTTGCCTTATGTCAGCAAGATTGTGAATGTGGATGGTATCCCGATGCTGGATGGTGGTATCGCCGACAGTATTCCTGTTCAGCATGCCATCGATATGGGATATGAGCATAATGTGGTGATACTGACCCGCAACAAAGGGTGGCGTGATCATGGGAAGGATCGCAAGATACCTTATTTATATAAGAACTATCCTCGTCTTCGTGTTGCTCTGAGTCATCGTCATAAGGTATATAATGAACAACTCCAACTTGTAGATGATCTGGAGGCCGCAGGCAAGATCACATGTATTCGCCCGCTTCGTCCGCTTGAGGTGGGACGTATTGAGAAAGATACTGTCAAATTGGAACGGTTATACGAAGAAGGCTTCACTTTAGGTGAAGCCTTCTGTAAGGAGTTTATTTGAATTAAACGTAAATTCCCAATATTTTTTGGAGGTTTTTCTCTCTTGTTGCTCCCATGATGAGGAACAAGTCTATCAGCCACCAGATTCCACATCCTCCACAGGTTATGAGTTTTAGTATTCCGATAATCACATCACCGATGTAGATACGGTCGATTCCTAAGGAACCTACGAGAACAGAGAGAATGATAGCTATGGTTGGATCTTTGGATTGAGCCAGATAGATACTGGCGGTATTATAATCCATTTCTAACAGTTTTTCTCTGAGGATACCCAAAGCTTCGTATGGCAGTTTGCTGCCATATATAGCAATCAGTTGATCAACTTGTAGATTGTTCATAAGCTTGACATTAAATGTTGAGAATATTTCTTAGTACAAACCAGATGCAAAAAGAATAGACGTATATCCAGACAGCAATTTTACCTTCGAAAATACTTGTCATTTTCTCTTTTAATTTCCCATTCGGTAAATAATATGTTGCTATGATGATAAGCGTATAGGGGAGGGCGTATATTAAATAATAGTTATAGTGACAGGCTTTTAGTACATCTCCATTAGTGAGGGCATGTAAGAAACGTTGTATTCCACATGCAGGACAACTAAGTGTGGTTATCAGCTTAAAAGGGCATTTAGGCCAAAACCAATAGTTGCTTGGATTGAAGCTGTACAGTAAACTGAGTGCTACTATAACTATTAATAAATATGTGTACTTGTTTTTTGCAATTTGCCTGAAACGCTTACATGCCAAGCATAGCAAAGATGGTTGCACCATAGACTAACAAGTAGATTATGTTGATAACCAAACCGATACCTATAACCGATAAGACTCCATTTCTTTGCCTCTTGTGCTGCTAAATTGGCAGCTTCATATTGCTTTGCATAATAAAGGCCATTTACCTTACTTGCCTTAACGATACCTACAATACCAAGTGGCAAGCAACAGCAGATTGTGCAGATGATAGCAAGTACAAGATTGTTGTCTGGTTTTGGAGGCATAGGTGTGCTGACCTGCTGTTCAAAATTGTTTTGTTCCATAATTGTGTACGAGTTAGACCATTTCTTTTTTAGTTACTAGAAATGTAGTCTGGTCTTTTCGCTACTTTCTAGTTTTTATTTACTTTTACTTTTTTGATTTTTGTCTTATTTAGAAAATTGAGTTACTCTGTTTTAGATTGTTCTTTTTTATTGAAAGATTTGCTCCGAAATATCTTTATTCTTCCAATAAATCAGGGCGCAGGCGTCTGGTTCTTTCCATGGCCTGATCAAATTCCCATTGGCGAATCTTAGCCTCATTTCCGCTCAGCAGTATCTCTGGAACTTTCCAACCCTTATAGTCTGCTGGTCGGGTATAGATAGGGGCTGCAAGAATGTCGTCCTGGAAACAGTCGGAGAGAGCGCTTTGTTCATCGCTGATGACTCCTGGAACCAAACGGATTACTGCATCAGAGATAATGGCTGCAGCAAGTTCGCCACCTGTCAATACGTAGTCGCCTACAGAAATCTCACGGGTGATGAGATGGTCTCTCACTCTTTGGTCAATACCCTTGTAGTGACCGCAGAGAATGATGAGGTTGCCTTGCATAGACATCTCATTGGCAATCTTCTGGTTGAAAGTCTCTCCGTCTGGAGAAACATAGATGACGTCATCATATTCGCGTTCTGCCTTCAGGGCTGTAATGCAGCGATCGATAGGTTCGCATTGCATCACCATGCCGGCACTTCCTCCGTATGGATAGTCATCTACTCGTTTCCATTTATCTAATGTATAATCGCGCAAGTTATGGAGATGAATCTCTGCGAGACCCTTCTTCTGTGCACGTGCCAGGATAGACTCATTGAAGAATCCCTCCAGCATTTCCGGTAATACAGTGATAATATCTATTCTCATATTGAATGCAAAGATAATATAATTTGAGCAAGTAGCCAAAAGATTCTGCTATTTTTTCAGTAGAAAGTTTTTATGTATAGGAATGAAAAATAAGCTCTGTTAAAATAATTCGTAGGCTTTCTGCAGATTTGCCTTCTTATAAACTGAGTGAGGAAATAGAGTTTGGGCAAGGAAAAATTTCTCCTTGCCCAAGCGCAAATTTTTCCGTGGGCAGGGAAAAATGAAAGTGGGGTAAACAAAAAATGCGAATTCGCTGGATAGCGAATTCGCATTTGAAATGTATTGTAAAGAATTATGTGTCTTACTTGATGATAACCTTCTTCTTTCCGATGATGTAAACTCCCTTGGTGAGCTGACTAACATCTGTGCCCAAGTAGCGACCATCGAGGGAGAAGATACGTGTATCCTTCTCCTGATTCTGCTGGATGACAGGGCTGTCGATACCTGTAGCAAAGTCCTTGAGATAATCGAAGGTAATGACGCCGTCGGTCTCCTTAATGTTGTAGAAAGGCTTTTTCAATGTGCTGTTGTTGAGTTCGACACTCAAAAGTTCAGTCTTATTTGTAGCACCTGGGAATGGGTCTGCTTGAAGGCTGGCCTTGTATTCTGCATCGGTCCATTGTTTGCCATCACCATGGTTGTAGTCAGAAATTACATAATCATCAGCAGGAACAATCATGACTTTTGGTTTGCCTAAGGTGTTATTGGGATTGTCAAAAAGGTTGACATCTTTAGTGCCATAGTCAATTCGCCAAATCAGCATACCTGTGTTGTAACCATTTGCAATCCCATTCCACCATCCGCCTTTTTGGATATTTTGGATAAGAAGGTATTCGTCATTTTCTCCATTAATCTTGTAAGCAGTTCTCTCTTTATAGTAGGAATTTAATGTAACCTGTTTGGCTTCATCTCCTAATTCTACAGGAGAAGTCCAACGCATTACATCCAATTCCCAAGGTGAATAAGGAGTAGGGCAGTAGCCGCCATTATAAGTATATTCTCCTCCATCCATCAAATCCCACATCTCTGGATTTTGGTTATCTACTTTTGATGCGTCAACAGTAGGGTAAAGGTCGGGCAGACCGAGCGTATGAGAGAATTCATGGCAGAACAATCCAATTCCGCTAAGTAAGAAACCTTTCTTTTGGTTCAACGCCCATCCAAAGTTAAGTTCTGCATGGACTCCATATCTGCAGACCTGTTTGCCGTCATAGGTTCCGAAACTTCCATTACCAGGTCCAGACTTTGGCCAAATGTCATTTGGGTTGCCCGACATGCTGGCAGGATAGCCTGCGTATATGATATACACGAGATCTACCATTCCGTCACCGTCTGCATCATATCGTGAAAAGTCAACATCTTTATCGGCTGCTTTACAGGCATCGCTGACAAGGGCATAGGTGTTGTCTTTGTCACCTTGTCCATAGTAAAGAGAAGAATGATTGAGTTTATACGGACCTACGACATCAAACTGTGGAGTGTATGTGCCCTTACTCATGTCGTAAAAATAGTCAGAAACACTTCCTTTGTTGCGTAAGTTCTTATTATTGTATGAACCTGTATATGCCTCATACCCATCGGGTAAGGCGTCCTTAACATTTCCTTTGAGAAAGTGTTCAAAAACATTCTTGGCTTTCTCTCCACTTCGGAACGTAGTATCAGAAAACTCAACCAAAATAACCAATGCCTTTGGACTGCCACTGTGTGGAAAATACTTCACTCCGTTGTTTCCTGTGCCCATCGCTTTTGCTGTTGATGCTTGTTCAATGGCATAACTTCTAAAGCGGGAATGGTTTTGCTTTTTGATGGCTTTGATTTCGGCAGACACACGTTTGTTAGCATTGTGGGCAATAAATTTTGTAGCTTTCAATGTGCCGTATGAGGTAGTTTCTGCAATATAGTAGTTGTTTCCTTCTTGTACAAGAAGAACTCCGTCCTCTGTGGTGAGCCAATTGAAATGTTCGTCACCATATATTCTGACGTTCAATTCTGTTCCGTCGCTTTGGGTAACAGTGATAATGCCAGAGTATGCTTTTGCAGCAAAGCCGCTTGCGATGCCCATCAGAGCAAATGCAATGCTAAGTAAAATCTTCTTCATATAATGATTTTTAATTATTAATGCTAATTTCGTTTGATGGATGCTTTATTTGAATGCTAAATGATAACTTTATTTGTTTGATAGAAATTTCTTTATTTGAAAAAATATTGTCCCTTCTTCTGGGTCTGGTGACCAAACTCGATGGCATGGTGCGGACAATGGTGGTAACAATTGAAACATGTGAGGCAGTCGTCATGATGCAGCCATACAGGCATTTTCCCTTTATCGCCATCAATATCTCCAACGGGACAGACATGGGCGCAGATGCCACATTTCACACATTTGTCTGCTGTGACGTGAAAACGCTTGTCTGTAATGAGAACTTTTTCAAAGAAACCACCCACAACCTTGGTGAAAAACCATGGAATAGGACCTTTTACCAATCTGTAGATACCTTCCTTACGATTGAAAATCTCCTCGCTGATTTCTTCCAGTTTCAAAGCAGACTTCTCCTTTTTCCGAATCTCCTTTTCCTTCGGATCGACATCCATGAAAGGTAATCCTACGTATGACTCGGGCATGATGAGAGAGAAGGAAGAGGCTACCTCATGCACTCCGATATTCGATAAGGAAGAATTGGAGGCAATCGTTTCGTTGAGATTCTCTATGGTCAGTCCGATACTGTCACCAGCCGTACAGACTGCATAGGCGTAAATGGGGCTTGGAACTGGCGATTCATGGTTGGGGTGCACTTCCTCAGTTGGTAGATTGACCTGAAGTTTATCTATAAATTCCCTGACAAGTCTTGGAACTCTCCAACCATGAACGGGGAAAACGAAACCAAGCCGTTCACCTTTTTCCAAGATGAACGGCTCAGTATATTGGACGCCTGATTTTTTGATGAGCCTCATTTCTTCGGCAATATCAATCAGTCGCTCATGTGTAGCTGTTGCCAATTTGATGGCAGCCCAGCGGGTATTTCCTGTACCAGAAAAATAAAATATCATTTTTTAGTTTCAGTGCAATCAGATTTATTTCTGTTCTTCCACCATGACACCCTCGATGTAAAGGCGTGTCATCTCAACGTTGCCATTGCTACGAACGGTGATAGACTTCTTGAAATGACCAGGGAACATACCCTTGCCATTGTATGTTACAGTAATCTGACCTTTCTGTCCTGGTGCGATAGGCTGCTTGGTATAGGCTGGAATAGTGCAGCCGCAACTGGCGATGGCCTGATTGATAATCAATGGCTTATTGCCTACGTTTGTGAAAGTGAAAGTAGTCTTCTGTACAGGAGACTTCTCACTGAAGTTGCCAAAGTTGTGTACCACTCTGTCAAACTTGATTTCTGCCTGTGCGCTTGCTGTTGCTACCATGGCAACAAGCATTGTCAGCGCTAAGATAAATCTTTTCATATCTTTGATTTTATTTATATTCAACTTTTTATTTGCATATTTGGATGCAAAGTTACGCATAAAGTTTAGTATTCTGCTACTTTTTTACAATATTTTATACTTAATCATGCGATATTCTATTTTTTATCAAGCAATTGAGCCAGAAATTGTCCAGTAAGACTCTTCTTGCATTGCATCACTTCCTCTGGCGTACCGGCAACAACCAGGTTGCCACCCTTGTCACCTCCTTCAGGACCGAGGTCGATGATATAGTCGGCGCATTTGATGACATCAAGATTATGCTCGATGACAACCAGTGAGTGCCCTCTCTCAATGAGTGCATTGAAAGCATGAAGCAGTCGCTTGATATCATGGAAGTGCAGACCGGTGGTAGGCTCGTCGAAGATGAAGAGGGTAGGTTCCTGATCTTCCTTACCGATGAAGAAGGCAAGTTTGACACGCTGGTTTTCTCCACCAGAAAGCGTACTTGAATTCTGTCCGAGTTTGATATAGCCTAATCCTACTTCCTGCAAAGGGCGTAAACGGCTGACGATGACGCGGCAGGAATCGAAGTCACCATTATTGTGCTGATTCTTCTCATCTGCAAAGAATTCGATAGCTTCGTTCACGGTCATGTTGAGCACATCATTAATATTCTTACCTCCGTATTGTACCTCAAGGATATCGTGCTTGAATCGTTTGCCTTTGCATGCCTCGCATTGCAAAACCAGGTCTGCCATGAATTGCATTTCGATTGTTACATAACCTGCTCCCTTGCACTCTTCACATCTTCCTCCCTCAGCATTGAAGGAGAAATAGGCAGGAGTGAATCCCATCTGTTTTGACAACGGTTGGTTGGCAAAGAGCGAACGGATGGCATCATATGCCTTCAGATAGGTGGCAGGGTTGCTGCGGGAACTTTTACCGATAGGGTTCTGATCCACAAATTCCACATGCTTGATGGCGTTGACATCGCCTTCTAAGCCTAAGTGCTCACCTGGTGCATCTGCCACCAAGTCTAAATGGCGGCGCATGGCAGGGAAGAGGATTCCCTTGATGAGCGAACTCTTGCCGGAACCTGAAACACCAGTCACTACCGTAAAGACATTGAGCGGCAACTTGACGTCGATGCCTCTCAGGTTATTCATTCTGGCACCCTTGATTTCGATGAAACGGTTCCAGGCACGATGGCTTGTTGGTGTTTCTATCTTTTCATGATGGGTGAGATACTTGATGGTGTAACTATTTGGGTATTTCTCCAAGAGCTTCTGCTGAGCTTCCTTGTCGGTAGTAGAATACTCAGAAGCAGGACCGGCATAAACCAGTTGACCGCCCAAACGACCAGCATCCGGACCGATATCTATCAGGTAGTCGGCTGCCCGCATGATTTCCTCGTCATGCTCTACGACGACTACCGTATTTCCTAATTGCTGCAATTCTCTCAGCACCTTGATGAGTCGTGCTGTATCTCTGCTGTGAAGACCGATGCTTGGCTCGTCGAGAATATAGACACTTCCTACAAGTGAAGAACCTAAGTTGGTGGTCAGGTTGATGCGCTGGCTTTCACCTCCAGAAAGGGAGTTGGAAAGACGATTGAGCGTGAGATAACCGAGTCCCACATCCAGCAGAAACTGCAGGCGGTTTGTAATCTCTGCCAAGAGTCTTTTGCTCACACATTTCTCATGTTCGGTCAGTTCCAGTTTGGTAAACCAGATCTTGAGATTGGTGATAGACATCTCCACGAGTTCAGTAATACTTTTGCCGCCAATCTTCACGTAGTTGGCTTCTTTCTTTAAGCGAGTGCCGTGGCAATCTGGACAAATCGTCTTGCCGCGGAATCTGCTGAGCATCACGCGGTACTGTATCTTATATTGGTTTTCCTTCACCATTCTGAAGAATTCGTCAATGCTCACCCTGTCGTGTGGCTCACGATTCTTCTCTGAGGGAAGACCATGCCAAAGCCAATCTTTCTCCTTTTGAGAGAGTTCGAAGTATGGTTTGAAAATAGGGAAATTATAGGGCTCTGCTCTGCGGATAAATTCCTTGAGCCACATACCCATCTTCTCGCCTCGCCAGCAAACCACACAACCGTCATAAACACTCAGGGAAGTATTAGGGATGACGAGTTTTTCGTCGATTCCGATTACACTTCCGTAGCCCTCGCAGGTAGGACAGGCACCCAGAGGAGAATTGAAGGCAAACATATTGTCTGACGGTTCCTCGAAGGTCATTCCATCTGCTTCAAAACGGGTCGAAAAATCATAGGCAATCTTACTTGGCAAGAACAGGAGGCGGCAGGCGCCATCTCCTTCGTAAAAAGCTGTTTCGGCTGAGTCCATGAGACGGCTGATATCATCTTTTTCTTCACTTACGGAAGAACGGTCTATCACGAGAAAGATTTCCATGCCTGTTTCAGTCATCAGCTTTTTGAGCTTTTCGTCAGAGGCTTCAAGAAGATCCCTCATGCTTACTTCTGGCGAAAGCATCTCGCCGCTATTGGCTTTATCTAGGAAGTCTTCGATGCGTTCAAACTCATTTTTCACCAAAATACGTGCATATCCTTCCTGAATATACATCTCCAGTTGCTTGCTGAGGTTTCGTCCCTCAACGATGTGAAGAGGGGAAAGGATGACAAACTTGGTGCCCTTGGAATATTGGCGGGTACAAGCTAAGATGTCTTCTGTAGTATGGCGCTTCACCTCCTGTCCGCTGATAGGAGAAATAGTTTTTCCTATGCGAGCATAGAGTAATCTGAGATATTCGTAAATTTCAGTACTGGTACCCACGGTGGAACGTGGGTTACGGGAAATAACTTTCTGTTCGATGGCGATGGCAGGTGGCAATCCCTTGATGAAGTCACATTCTGGTTTGCTCATTCGACCCAAAAACTGTCGGGCGTATGAAGATAAGGATTCCACATAACGGCGCTGACCTTCGGCATAGAGTGTGTCGAAAGCCAGCGATGACTTACCGGAGCCAGAGACACCCGTGATGGCAACAAATTTGCCCTGAGGTATCTTGACATTGATGTTTTTGAGATTGTTAGCCCTGGCTCCTTTGATCTCAATATATTTATCTTTTGCCATTTTTTACTTTTTTACCTTTTTACTTTTTTACCCTTTTACCTTTACTCATGATGATAAGGTTCACCTTTTATAATAGTACACGCGCGATAGAGGGCTTCTGTGAAGATGAGGCGCACCATCTGATGCGAGAAAGTCATCTTGGAGAGGGAAATCTTCTCGTTGGCACGCTCATAGACTGCCTGCGAGAAGCCATAGGGACCACCAATGATGAAGACAAGTCTTCTGGCAGTAGCCTGCTTACGTTCTATCCACTTGGCAAATTCGATGCTGCGGAATTCCTGACCATGTTCGTCCATCAATACAACGGTATCTGAAGGTTGTAGGAGTTTCAATATCATTTCCCCTTCTTTTTCCTTCTGCTGCTGTTCGCTGAGGCTCTTCGTATTCTTGAGCTCAGGAATAGTCGTAATATTGAAAGGCATGTAGTGGGTGATGCGCTCAGCATAGTCCTTGATGCCTGCAATAAAATGCTTGTTTACGGTCTTTCCGACCAATATCAGTTCAGTCTTCATTATTGTTCTTTATTCTTCACTCTTCGTTCTTCACTTTCTCCTCGTCCCTGTAATATCCCTTTCCGATTCGTTTTGGATTCTTCGGGAACCAGCCTTTCTCGCATCGCTCTCTCTGTTCAAAGAGTTCACCGATGCTCCACAGGCTTGAGGCACCTACCACACCTAAAATGGCAGAGAAGAGCACATTAGCAATCAGGAAGGCTGCGCCGATGCAGACAATGCCTGCAACGAGAAATACCCACCAAAACCGGGTGCCCGTATAATATTCCGTCTTCATCACGATAGGATGAAAGATACCTATTATTAAAAAGGTGGAAATGGCGATGATAACGCCCGTATAATAAATTTCCATATCTTTAAATTCTTAAATTTTTTATCCAATTATTACTATAAAGCAGATACAATATTGCTAAATATCAGCCTTATTCTATTTTCATTTCCGTTTCAAAGTGCAAAAATACAAAAAAAACTCCAAACTTGTTGGGTTTATGAAATAATTTATATATCTTTGTACTCAAATTATTAATAACATATATATAATCAGACTATGGCTAATAACGCAGAATTAATCAAGCAGTGTGAAGAAAGAGCACAGCAGTGGCTCGCTCCCGCTTTTGACGAAGAAACACGTAATGAAGTAAAGGCAATGCTCGAGGCTGAAGATAAATCAGCTCTCGTTGATGCTTTCTATCAGAACTTGGAGTTCGGTACTGGTGGCTTGCGCGGTATCATGGGTGCAGGAACCAACCGTATGAACAAGTATATTGTAGGTATGGCTACTCAAGGCTTTGCCAACTACATCCTCAAGGCTTTCCCAGGTGAAAAGAACCTCTCTGTAGTGGTTGGTCATGACTGCCGTAACAACTCTCGTCTCTTTGCAGAGACAGTAGCAGCTATCTTCTCTGCCAACGGTATCAAGGCTTATCTCTTTGAAAGCCTCCGCCCAACACCAGAGATTTCTTTCGCTATCCGTGAACTCGGTGCTAAGGCTGGTGTGAACGTAACTGCTTCTCACAACCCTAAGGAGTACAATGGCTACAAGGCTTACTGGAGTGATGGTGCTCAGGTTTTGGCTCCACATGATACGGGTATCATTGAGGAGGTGAACAAGGTTACTATCGATCAGGTGAAGTTTGAGGCTAACTGGGATTTGATCAAGATTATCGGTGGTGAGATGGATTATGACTATATGACTGCTGTTCATTCTGCCATGATTGACCAGGATGTCATCAACCGTCAGAAGGATCTCAATATCGTTTACTCAGCTATGCATGGTACAGGTCGCGTCATCGTTCCTCTCTGCTTGCGTTCATGGGGCTTCCAGAATATCAATGTAGTTCCTGAGCAGATGGTTGTAGATGGCAACTTCCCAACCGTTGTTTCTCCAAACCCGGAGAATGCGGAGGCTATGACTCTTGGTATGAAGCTCGGTACTAAGTTGAATGCTGACCTCGTAGTAGCTACCGACCCAGATGCAGACCGTCTTGCTATCGTTTGCCGCGATGACAAGGGTGAGTGGATGATCATCAATGGTAACCAGACTGCCATGATGTTCTGCTACTATATCATTGAGAACAAGAAGAAGTTGGGCAAGTTGAAGCCAACAGACTTCCTTGTAAAGACCATTGTAACTACAGAGGTAATTGCTGAGATTGCAAAGAAGAACAACGTAGAGTTGCGCGACTGCTACACTGGTTTCAAGTGGATTGCACGCGAGATTGCTATCTCTGAGGGCAAGCAGCAGTACATCGGTGGTGGTGAGGAGAGCTTCGGCTTCTTGCCATACGATAAGGTACGTGATAAGGATGCTCCAGCATCTATCTGCCTGATTTGCGAGATTGCTGCCTGGGCTAAGGATCAGGGCAAGACTCTCTACGATCTCCTGATGCAGATCTATGCAGAGTATGGCTTCAGCAAGGAGTTTACAGTAAACGTGGTTCGCCCAGGTAAGACTGGTGCTGACGAGATCAAGCAGATGATGGCAGACTTCCGTGCTAACCCTCCAAAGGAGTTGGGTGGCAGCAAGATTGTAACTTGGAAGGACTACCAGAGCTTGGAGGCTAAGCATGTTGATGGTAGCGTAGAGAAGCTCAATATGCCTACAACAAGCAATGTACTCCAGTGGTTCTGTGATGATAACACCAAGGTGAGTGTTCGTCCTTCAGGTACAGAGCCTAAGATTAAGTTCTATATCGAGGTAAAGGATCCTTCATTCAAGTGCGCTGGTTGCTACAACCGTTGTACAGCAGCTGCTATGGAGAAGATTGAGGCTATCAAGAAGAGCTTGAACTTAGATTAATTCGTAGATTTTTATATTTCCGGCGAGAGGTCATCCTGACTTCTCGCCTTTTTGTATTTTATGCATGATGATTCGGCAAAATAGGCTACAAAGCAAAAGTGTTGTGATTGCCAAGTAAGTATTGAAACTACTATAATAAGGAAACTCCCCAGATTCATCAGGAATCTGGGGAGTTTATATATAAATCAAATATACTTTCAAATAGGCGGTGCTATTTTTCAAATAGATGTGTTATTTGCATATTACTTGCTCAAATTAGCAATGGTAGCAATCATGGCTGCGATGCTTGATATACTTGTACCGAGACTCATCGTTTCTGCGATACTCATCTTGCGCTTCAACTTGGCAGGAACTACAATTTCACAACCAGGTTGAACTTTAGCACCATGACCAACTTTGGCAACCTTACCATTCATATAGATGATATATGACTTGCTCTTGATGGCATCAGAAGCAAAACCACCAGCTTGGTCTATGTAGTAGCTTGCCCGTTTGCCCTTTTCGTAGGCAACAGTATTGGCATACATCACAGCACCATTGATTTTTACAGTTCCTATATATTGTGGAACAACCAGACGGTCTCCTTCACGCAGTACCAGGTCGTCATCACATCCAGGATTCTTGAGTGCAGCAGCTAGGTCAATTCCTACAGGATATTCATCTGGAACATTGAATTTCTCCAATTCTGCGTTCTTAGCTCCTTCAGCTACCTGTTGGAGATTACCACTGTTGCTGCTTGCTGCCAGCTGGAGGAGCTTCTTCTGCTGTTGCTCACGCTGCATCTTCAGAACAGCTTCCATGCGGTCTTTCTCTGCGCTGTTGGCTCTACGGATTAAGCGTGCTCCCTTGATATATGCCTCATTGGTTGCTCCACCTGCCTTGTAGAACAGGTCGCTTATGCGGGAATTACGCTTGGTAAGCGTATAAGTTCCAGCAAACATAACCTCACCCTCGATGCTCACATTTTCCAGTTCGTTGTAAGCAGGACTCTTGCGGATGGAAACCTCGTCGAAAGGCATCAGGACAAATCCAGGAGTGCCATCAATGACAAAACCATCCTTTAAGGAGAGGGTGAATGTCTGGGCAATCAAGCTATCTGGTTTCAATGCCTTGGCATCAGAAACGCGGCGGCTTACGTTGACATTCACGGTGGATGCCTTGTCGGTCAGACCACCAGCCTGAAGAACGAAGTCTTCGATAGTTTCATTGTCGGCGTATTTATAGGTTCCAGGATACTGTACCTCGCCGCGAATTGTGATGGTTCGCTCTATCAGTTTATCCTGTCGGGTAGGGATGAAGAGCACATCATTCTCCTTCAACGGAATATCTGCCACCTTTCCACTCATGATACCTGCGATATCCATACTGATAACTTCCAATGTGCGGTCTGGCTTCATTCTGTGCATGACCGCTCTATTGGTGAATGCATCCTCAGTAAGACCTTCTGCATGTTCTACCAGAGAACGAACGCTGTTAATCTGTTCGCCGATATTGTACATACCTGGACGGAATACAGCACCCTTGATTTCTACCGTATTGGCATATCTTGGCAGGATGGAGTCAACGCTTACTGAATCGCCATCAGCGATGTGGAAACTGGCAAAATCGAATTCGTCAACATTGAATACGGCATATTCTCTTCCTGTCTTTCTGTTCACACGTACCGATTTCTTATAAGCATCACCGGTGAAGCTACCGGCATATTTGAGCAGTGAATTGATGCTCTCGTTCTTTTTCATCTCATAGAACATCGGGCGTTTTACCTTACCCGTGATGTTGACCAGACAGTCGTATGGACCTACTACAATCACATCATTGTCTGCGAGTCGTACATTGCCTGTCAACTTGCCATTGAGGATGTAGTCGTAGATATCAACTACAGTAACCAACCTGTTGTTTCTATATACCTTAATATTACGGAGTGTACCCAGGTCGTTGGTTCCTCCAGCCATGTAGAGGGCATGAAAAACGGTAGCGAAGGCAGAGAGGGTATAGGTTCCTGGAGCCTTTACTTCACCCATCACATTGACCATAATGGTCTTGGTCTGGCCTACTGTCAACTTGATATGGCTGGAAGAATATCTGCTACCTAACGTACCGCGCAATCTTGCATTAGCCTGAGCAACGGTGAGGCCGCTGACATTCACCGGACCATACCCCTCGATGGTAACAGTTCCATCTGGAGAAACAGTACTCTCGATGGTTTTCTGGGAAGCACCATAGATGTCGATGATGACAGCATCACCAGGACCCAAGCGGTAGTTCTGTGGGGTTGCGATATTCATGTTAGGCTCAAAGCTCAACTCCTTATTATTAAAGATGTCGCGGCCGAAGACCTTCTTGCGATTGTATCTCTGTTCTGCCAGCAAATGACGAAGCAACTGGGTTGAATCAGGGTAGATACCATACATCTCGTTCTGCATGTCCACATACTCCTCGTCCTGATTATCGTAAGTATGCTTATAGGAGAAATCTCGCTGGCCTTTGATTCTATAGTTGCTATAGTTACTGGCCTCCTTATCAGCCTCTTTCCCATAATCATCACGAGTTTTACCGTTGTTGGTACGTAGGCGAGATCCATTTGATGAGACTTTTCCTGTAGCACTGGCAAGGCCGCCCAGTTTGGCTTCCTTTTCATAGCGAGTGCGTACACGTCGAATCTGAGAAATATCAACACCGCGTTGCATCAACTTGGTGACGATTTGTGCATTCGAGGTTCCAGAGTTGTGCTCCTTTACCACAAATTGCATCACTTGGTCGTCGGTCATGCTGGAAGATTGAGCCATGGCTACTGATGAGACCATGAAAAGCATGAGCGAAAAGATGATTAATTTCTTCATTTCACTATTAGTTTTGTTCTGTTTCTTATATAATAACTCAAAAATTTGCAATTTGTTGTAAATTTAGAGCTATTTCTTGAAACCGAAAATTCGTTTGATGAATTTCTTTACGACATTTTCTTTCTTCTGAGGGTTGACAATTGGAGTTGGTTTGCGAGAATTTGATTTCTCGTTAGCCTTCTTCTGTGCAACGCCTCTTCCTCTTCCGTTGCTGCCAGGACGTACGTTCTCTGGTGCATTGCTGCGCTGGTTGTTGTTGCGCTGTTCACTGGTCTTACGATTATCCTGTCTGTTACGGTTGTTTCTATTGTTGCGCTTTCCGCCTTGTCTTGTCTCACCTTCCTGCTTGCTTTCGGCATTCTGCTGACGGTTATTTCTTGATTGCTGCTTGTTGGCGTTCTGCTGCTTATTGGCGTTCTGCTTGTTTGCAACCTGTTCGCCCTGCTGCTCACCTTGCTGGCGAGGAGCCTTTTCCTGACGGTTGTTCTGTTTGTTCGGCTTGCGCTTGTGTGCAGTCTGGTCGCGGTCTTTCTGGCGGCGGCTCTTTGCACTGGTCTTGCCGTTACCATTGTTTTTACCTGGTTTCTTAGGCTTGTCCATCTTGACATACTTAGGACCTTCGCCACACTCTGCAGGCAATGGCATCTTTTCTACCACTTTTTCCAGGAACTTTTCTATCTGCTGGAACCAGTAGATATCCATTTCCGTAACCAAGGTAATGGCTCTTCCGTCTCTATCTGCACGCGCGGTACGACCGATGCGGTGTACATAGTCTTCTGTGTCGTGCGGAACATCGAAGTTGATAACTAATGTGATATCATCGATATCGATACCGCGGGCAACAATATCCGTAGCAACCAGCACGTCAATCTGGCCGCTCTTAAATTTGAACATGATGTCATCACGTTCTTGCTGAGAAAGGTCGGAGTGCATTTCGCCACAGTTGATCTTCTGTTGCTGTAGTGAAGCAGAGAGCTGTTTCACCTTTGTCTTACTGCCGCAGAAGATAATGACGCGCTTCAGGTCACCAGCCTTGAAGATATCCTTGATGATGCTCATTTTCTGGGCCTCATAGCAGACGTATGCTTCTTGTTTGATTTTCTCGGCAGGCTTGCTGACAGCAAGTTTGATTTCTACAGGATTCTTCAGCAAGCTCTTCGCCAGTTCCTCGATCTTGGTAGGCATGGTTGCTGAAAACATGATAGTCTGGCAAGACTGAGGCAATTTCTTGGCGATGGTCATGATATCCTCAGAGAAACCCATGTCGAGCATGCGGTCTGCCTCGTCAAGGATAAAGAAACTTACCTTACTTAAATCTACATTTCCCAGACTGATATGGGTGATGAGTCGGCCAGGAGTAGCTATTACTACATCAGCACCCATACGGAGACTCTTCAATTCCTGGTCGTAGCGGTTGCCGTCATTGCCACCATATACAGCCACGCTGCTCACTCCCTGCAGATAGTAGCTGAATCCCTGCATGGCCTGGTCTATCTGCTGTGCCAGTTCTCGGGTAGGTGACATGATGATGCAGTTGATGGCATCTTCAGGGTATCCACCGTCATCCAACTTACTCAGAATAGGCAACAGATAGGCGGCAGTCTTACCGGTACCCGTTTGAGCCACACCAAGAACGTCATTACCTTTCAATATCTCAGGAATACATTTCTCTTGAACAGGGGTGCATGTGTCGAAATGCATGTCATATAACGCATCAAGCACATTGTCATTTAAATCTAATTCGTCAAAATACATTTATAATCTCTTTATTATTATATATAATAATGTGTAGGTCTCTCTTGAAATAAGTGATGACCGTCATACATTATCTATTATTATATGATACAATCTTACATTATCTCGGTGCATTGCGATAGCAGAAATATGCTACGACGGCAAAGAGGATATTTGGCATCCATGCAGCAAACATAGGTGGGAAGTTGGCTTGTATGGCAAAGGTTGCCGATACGGTCTGAAGCATGATGTATCCGAAACTCAGGGCGAGTCCCACACCGAGTGCCATACCCATTCCTCCCTTGCGCTTCTTGGCAGAGAGGGAGAGACCGATGATGGTCAGGATAAAGGAGGCAAAGGATGCTGCTATTCGCTTGTGGTATTCCACCTGATATTGCACCACATTGCCGGAACCTCGGTCTATCTGCTTGTTGATGTACTCCTTCAATTCTGGACTGGTAAAGGTCTCCTGCTGTCCCTTGGAATATACCAGGTCGGTTGGTTCCATGGTTATCAGCGTATCTTTCTCAGCACCGCTGGTAATATGTTCCTTCATACCTTGCAGCTTACGCACCTTCCAATTGCTGATTTTCCAATGGTACTTGGAATCTGAGATGGTATCGTACTGTACCTCCATCGCAGTAAGGTGGCTGACCAGCTTTTTCTCCTGAAATTTATCCAGACAGAAACCATATCCTCTTTTGGTCGTATTGTCGTAGTGCTGGATGTATGCGATGACTCCACGGTCCACCTGCAACTGCACATTGTCTGCAGACGTGTTCTTGGCCTTTTTCTTATACATGTTTTCAAAGTTCTGTCTGATGACGGTACCATGTGGTATCACGTATGCAGACAGCGAGTAGGAGAGTGCAGAGAGCATGACACACGTCAGCATGTATGGTCGCATCAAACGCTTGAAGGATGTTCCGGAAGCGAGGATAGCGATAATTTCTGAATTGCCAGCCATCTTAGTCGTGAAGAGGATGACGGCAATGAATACAAACAAGGCACTGAACAAGTTGGCGAAGTATGGCACAAAGTTGGCATAGTAATCGAAGATGATGGCACGCATAGGAGCATGATTCTCCGAAAACTTGGCCAGATTCTCATTGAAGTCGAATACGATGGCAATGGAGATAATCAGTGCGATACTGAAAAAATAATATCCCACGAACTTCTTGATGATGTACCAGTCTAATCGCTTGATATATCTGAAGAGGTTGAGAAGCCTGAGTACTCTCAGGAATCTCAACTTGTGGGCGGTCCATTTCGCGGCCTTTACGAGCCATGCGAAATGTTTGCCAAACCATCGCTGAAACTTGTATCTTCTGCGATGTTTCCTTATTTGTTTAAAATTTTTCATTATATTTCTTTAAATTCTTCGTCCTAATTGGTCGATGATGGAACGCTTCCACTGTACGAAGTCGCCCTGCTCGATGTGCTGGCGTGCATCTGTTACCAGTCGGAGATAGAAGGCGAGGTTGTGGATGCTGGCAATCTGCATTGCCAAAAGCTCCTGTGCTTTGAAAAGGTGGTGGAGGTATGCCTTGGTTGTTATGCGGTCGATATCGCAACCTTCCGGGTCAACAGGGCTGAAGTCCATTTCCCATTTCTTGTTACGCATATTCATGGTGCCATTGTAGGTGAATAGCATGGCGTTTCTTCCGTTTCGGGTAGGCATAACGCAGTCAAACATATCAACTCCTCGTTCGATAGCTTCCAGAATGTTCTGTGGAGTACCTACTCCCATGAGGTAGCGAGGCTTGTCCTTAGGAAGAATCTCATTGACCACCTCTATCATCTCATACATCACTTCTGTTGGTTCACCTACGGCAAGACCACCGATGGCATTTCCGTCAGCGCCCTTGTCGGCTACATACTTAGCAGCTTCTCTTCTCAGTTCAGGGAAGGTACATCCCTGTACGATAGGGAAGAGACTCTGGTTGTAGCCATAGAGAGGTTCTGTCTCATCGAAGCGCTTGATGCAACGGTCCAGCCAGCGCTGGGTCAACTCCAAGCTTTTCTTTGCATACTGGAAATCACTTTGTCCAGGAGGACATTCATCAAATGCCATCATGATGTCGGCACCGATGATACGCTCTGTATCCATGACATTCTCTGGAGTAAAGATGTGTTTACTACCGTCAATGTGAGAACGGAATTCGCAACCTTCTTCTCTCAGTTTGCGGATGCCAGTCAGTGAAAATACCTGAAAGCCACCGCTATCTGTAAGGATAGGACGGTCCCAGCCATTGAAACCATGCAGACCGCCAGCAGCCTTGATGACCTCCAGGCCCGGACGGAGGTAAAGATGGTAGGTATTGCCTAAGATAATCTGTGCCTTTACCTGTTTGCGAAGCTCGTCAAAATGTACGCCCTTTACAGAACCAACAGTTCCTACGGGCATGAAGATAGGAGTCTTTATCTGTCCGTGGTCTGTGGTGATGATACCGGTACGTGCATCACTTGCTTTATCTGTTACTTGTAGTTCAAACTTCATGATAGTCTTGATGTTATTTGTTGTTTTCTTCTTCTTCTTCGATGGTGAAATCGACAGGATTCTCCACCTTTTCGTCAGTGAGTGCAAACTTCCATACATCAGCAACATTCTCTACATAGTGGAATTCTACTCCCTTGCGGTATTGCTCAGGAATTTCCTCTATGTCTTTCTGATTGGCCTGACACATCACGATATCTGTGATACCAGCTCGCTTGGCAGCTAAGATCTTCTCCTTGATGCCGCCTACAGGAAGTACCTTTCCACGGAGCGTGATTTCGCCCGTCATGGCTGTATTCTTGCGTACCTTGCGCTGAGTCAGGGCAGAGGCGATACTGGTTGCAATGGTGATACCGGCAGATGGTCCGTCCTTAGGAGTTGCACCCTCTGGTACGTGGATATGGATATTCCAGTTGCTGAATATTCTGTAATCAACTCCGAGCAGGTCGATATGTGCCTTGACATATTCGAGTGCAATCACGGCAGATTCCTTCATCACGTCTCCGAGGTTACCTGTCAGTGTGAGTTTTCCAGCCTTGCCCTTGCTGAGAGAGGTCTCGATGAAAAGAATTTCGCCTCCCACGGAAGTCCATGCCAATCCGGTAACGACACCCGCATAAGCATTGCCCTGATAGATGTCACGGTTGAACGGAGGATTGCCCAAGAGGGTTGCTGCCTCGGCTGGGGTGATGTTGGTTGTTTCCAACATGTCCTCGTAAGCCAATTTGAAAGCCATTTTGCGTAAGGCTTTGTTGATCTGTTTCTCCAACTGTCGCACACCGCTTTCTCGGGTATATTGCTCGATGATCTTCTCAATGGCAGCTTTTGAGAACTTGATCTTTGGAGTATATTTCTTGAGACCGGTATTCTCCAACTCTCTCGGAATCAGATGACGCTTGGCAATCTCTACCTTCTCCTCTGTGATGTAACCACCTACTTCAATGAGTTCCATACGGTCGAGCAATGGACGTGGGATAGAACTCAGGTCGTTGGCTGTGGCTATGAAGAGAACCTTCGACAAATCATAGTCAATATCCAGATAGTTATCATGGAAAGCCTTGTTCTGTTCCGGGTCGAGAACTTCCAGCAAAGCCGAAGAAGGATCACCATTAAAGTTGGCCTGTGAAATCTTGTCAATCTCATCAAGGATAAAGACAGGGTTGGCGCTACCAGCCTTCTGGATATTCTTGATGATACGACCAGGCATGGCACCGATGTAAGTGCGGCGATGACCTCTGATTTCAGCCTCGTCGTGCAAACCGCCAAGAGAAACTCTCACGTATTTACGGCCCATCGCTTGTGCAATGCTTTTGCCGAGACTGGTTTTACCAACTCCCGGAGGGCCATAGAGGCAGAGGATAGGGCTCTTCAGATCATCACGTAAAGCTCTTACAGCGAGGTATTCCAGAATGCGCTCTTTCACCTTTTCCATGCCATAATGGTCTTTATCCAAAACCTTTTTGGCATGTTTGAGACTCAAGTTATCTATCGTGCAGTCATTCCAAGGCAAATCTACCATTGTCTGCAGGTAGTTGATCTGTGTAGAATAGTCAGGACTTTGCGGATGCAAGGTGTCGAGTCGCTTGAATTCCTTATTGAATATTTTCTCTACATTCTCATTCCAATTTTTACTCTTGGCTTTTTCAAGAATCTCTTTCTTCTCAGGGCTCATGTCGTTTCCGCCGAGCTCTTTCTTGATGTTCTTGAGCTGTTGTTGCAGGAAGTATTCACGTTGCTGTTCGTCCAGATCATTCTTTGTTTTCTGGCGGATGTCAGACTGTATGTCAAATAACTGTTTGAGTCTGTTCTCATATTTGAGGGCTTCAAACATGCGGTCTGTCATACTATTCATTTCCAGCATCTTGATCTTTTCCTCTATGCTGAAAGGCATGGATGACAAGATGAAGTTTGTGCGTATCAGCGGATTGGATATAGAGTTGATTGCATACTCTGCATCATCAGGTATCTCATCGCTGTCTTGAATCAACTTGATGGTTTGAGAGAATAGAGACTTTTGCAAAAGTCTGAATTCCGTATCTGTTTTTTTAGGCCATTCTTCAGAAATACTTTCCACATATCCGCTATAGAATGGTTGTTTTGTTTCGAGACTTTTCAATTTGCATTTCCCCAATCCTTGTACTACGATAGTGATCTGTCCATTTTGCTGACCAGGAAGTTCTACCATTTTGATGAGACGGCAGAAAACACCAGTTTCAAAGAGGTCTTCCTTTTCAGGATTATCCAGATTGGCATCCTTTTGAGTAAAAGCGCAGAAAATAAGATCGTCGTTTTTCTGTTTGAGATAATCTACAACTGCGATACTTTGCTTCCTGCCAAGTATGATAGGGGTGAGAACGGTAGGGAAGATCACTAAGTCTCGGGTGCAGATAATTGGATACGTCCCGGATTCTCTATCTTTTAGCAATTCCGTAATGTCGCCTTCAAAATCGGCAATCATGTGTAATTGATTATTTTTAATATTGTCCATATTCTGTTATAAATGCATTTTGACTTGCAAAGATAGCCTTTTTTGGTGAATTTTGGGTTGAAAGATACAAAATTTAATATTATAATGTGTAATTTCTTTCTTTATAGACTGTTTTTTGCTGAAAAGTAAAATATATTGCGTGTTTTTTCGTTAGAAAATTAAATGAAGCATGAATTTAGAATATGACAGGTTTTCGATTTAAACAGTTTGAGATATTACAAGACCGTTGTGCCATGAAGGTGGGAACGGATGGTGTGTTGTTAGGAGCATGGGCTTCTGGCGGAACTCGTATTCTCGATATCGGATGTGGTACGGGGTTGATAGCCTTGATGATGGCTCAGCGTTTTCCTGCTGCCCAGGTGGTAGGTATTGATATTGACGAAGAGGCTTGTGGACAGGCAAGGGAAAATGTGGCAGTCAGTCCTTTTGGTGATAGAATTGATGTAGCTCATTGTCGGTTGCAGGATTATTCCGGTGAGGAATTTGATGCGATAGTCAGTAATCCTCCGTTCTTTCTGAATAGTTTGAAAAATCCGGATAGCAAAAGGGCAATGGCTCGACATGCTGATACCTTGCCATTTAGGGATCTCTGGCAAGGTGTAAAACGCTTACTTTCTGAAAATGGAATTTTCTCGGTTGTACTGCCTTCTGACGTAAAGGAGAATTTTGTGTCAGAAGCCTGTATGTCAGGATTTTACATTGTTAGACAATGTGCTGTGAAGACGATAGAAAGAAAGCAGCCGAAACGCTATCTCCTGGCCTTTTCCAGACATAGAAACGGTGAACTGGAAAATGCCACGGAAATCATGATGAATCAAGATGGAAATCGTAGCGAATGGTATGCGAAAATAACTGACGAGTTCTATCTTTAAACGCATCGCCTTTAAGGGGTGGTTTAAGATGGTTATATGCGTCTATTTAAATATTTAGTTTGCGTTAAATATTCAGTTTGCGCTGCACAAGTTTGCTTAAAGCCTCCACTTTTTTGCTTTGCTTGTTGAAGTCATCACGCATGGCATTCAGGTCATTAAAGAACTCTGTAAATGCCGTTTGGATGGCATTGGGCTTGCGGGCATTCTTGTCAGCGTATGGATTGACTATCATCTTGATGCCTTTTTCTTCAAGATGTACGTCAATTTCTGTTCCCGACATCACTGGGTCGCCATCATAGTGGATGACACCCGGTTGGCTTCGGGTGATATGAAGTTTCTTGCAACGGAAACTTTTTATCTTAGAGTTCTTGTCCAAAGTCTTGTTGAACATGTCGAAACTAACCTGTGGAGCTTCGAGTACATCAAAAGGTTCCATGATGATGACGTCCATCAGTCCGTCGCTCATGGAAGCTTGAGGGGCAATGTATGCATTATTGCCGTATTGGGAGGCATTGGCACATGAAATCAGGAAAGCCTTGTATTGTTTCGTACCAGTCTCGTCCTCCAGTGTATAAGTTTCTGGCTGGTATTTCAAGCCTTCTCTGAGGATATTCTCAGCATAGCTGATAGGACCACGCTTTCCGCTTTCTGCAAATTTCATGCTGACAAAGGCGTCAAATCCCATGCCGCATGTACAGAAGAAAGGATATTCATTGATGACTCCATAATCAAGGTCATGAATTTCGCAATGATTGATGATCTCAATGCTTTTTCTCAAGTTCATTGGTATCAGGAGATGGCGTGCCAGCCCGTTGCCCGAACCGCAAGGGATGATGCCTAACGCAGTATCAGAATGGACGATGGAGCGAGCCACTTCGTTGATGGTTCCGTCGCCACCTACAGCCACAACGATATCCACATGGTTGTCCTTTGCTTCGGTGGCAATCTCCGAAGCATGTCCAGCTCTTTCTGTCATCCTAATCTCGTACTCGAAAAGCTCTTTGTTCAATGTTGACTCTATCAGGCTTGGAATGGCAGCCTTGCTGCTGGTGCCAGAAATAGGGTTCATTATGAATACTATCTTTTTCTTCATCCAAAGCAATATTTTTGTAATATGGTTTTGCAAAATTAGCAAAAATCCATAAAAAAACAGGTTTTTATCCAATAAAAAAACGCTAAAATGTAACTTTCTTAGAAAAAAATAGGATTTATAAGTTCTTTTTTGTATCTTTGCAGCCTGAAACAATTGAAAATAATAAAGTACACCTATTAATAATGGGACAATTACAAGAAAGATACAAGAATTATCGTGAACCACAGAAGTATATGGCTGCCGGTGTGTACCCATATTTTCGTGAGATCACAAGTAAGCAGATGACAGA
>ERZ1023839.80-NODE-80-length-33039-cov-13.989146_pt1 | contig 33039 bp, 35 predicted proteins | sample MGYA00380383_ERZ1023839 | MGnify/ENA primary metagenome ERZ1023839 (study PRJEB33179, sample SAMN07449065) | human gut metagenome | biome: Human-gut; feature: Human associated habitat; material: Faeces | host: Homo sapiens | place: India:Kasaragod | collected... | reverse complement strand
GTGCACAGCACGTGGTTTTAACAGCAGCTAACTATCGTTTGCTGCGCAATAAAAATAATTATAGCTCAAACTATAATTATTCCTACGACAAACAAGTTGCCTCTATTCATTTATTAATTTATAAGGTAGGCGTTGTGCACTTAGTTTTAAAAATGTCACAATTCATGCACTTTTTGACGTGGAACTAAAGTTCTTTGTCAATATATAATATATCACATTTTTTAATTTTTACTATTATTTTTATTACTTTACCAACTAAAAAATGTGCATTTTCTTATGAAAACACACATTTTAAATCGTAATGCACATAATTGTGCACTTTATTTAGAATTCAACGTTCTGTTGAAACTGATATCAAATGGACAGGTATATTTGAGATATTATATTACTGTGGATTAAGACGTGGTAAACTTAGAGGATTACAATGGAAAGATATCAATTTAAAGATAGAACGTTAAGTATATCCAAACAAATTAATGGCCGTTGTGGATCTGTTAAAAATTGGCGATTCTCGGTTCCAAAAACTAAAAGTAGTATAAGAATATTAAAGATGCCATAAGTCCTCACAAACGACCTTAAAGCGATGAAAAACGAAACAGAAAAGATACCTGGATTCAATGATAATTTCTTTGTCGCAGGAGATATGCTTCCTGTATGTAGCAATACGCTTACTAATCATAAAAATGTTAATTGTAAATTAGCTAATGTTAAACAGATTCGATTACATGATTTCAGACATTTTTGTGCATCTCTTCTGGTTAATAAAGGTGCTAATGTTCAAGTAGTTGCAAAATACTTAGGACATACAAAAGTTGAAGAAACATTAAAAACTTATTTACACTTATTTACAAGTACTTTGGACGAAGTAGTTGCCATAATAGATAATTTAGATAATTATAAAACCGATGATAATTAGTCACCGGTTATTTTTATACTTTAGACACTATTAAACTTGTTTTTTCTTGAAGTACATTTAAAAATTCTTTGTGTGCATGTTCATAACATTTTAATGCTCTAATTATATCTGCATCTGTTATTGGTAAAATCAAACCATGCTCATCTAAATAGGTATCTGCACAACTATTAATAAACTTATCATACTTTTCAATTGTCCTACACGATAATATACCAATTTGTCCTCTTCTGGTGCTAAATCTTCCAAGCAATTGATCTAATTCTGGATTCTGTGGATCATTTTTATAGTTTTTACATTCGATTATTATTTGTGGGCTTGTCATCTTAATCTTATCTGATATTACTGCAAAATAGCCCTCTTCAGCTATATTGGAAAAAATAATATCAATTCTTTTTCTTCCCTCATGGATTTTTTCCTCTTTTCGTGGATTAGATAAATCTGGATAAGTTAAGAACTCATATATTCCTATCATTAAGTTATGATAATCAGAAGCACTATCTGTTCCAACTGGAATGGACTTTAATTTTTCTATCATAAAATTACATACATCTTCATAATTAACCTCAGTCAATAGTTCTCCATTCATACAATTAGTATTCTTATTTTTACTCTTAAAATCGTTAAAAATTTCTGGGTGTTTAATTGTAAAATCCAAGATATATTTTTTATCCATTACCGGTTCTTTTTCAATAATAGACTTTTTTGTAACATATCTTTCTTTTGTTGTTTTTCTAATTTTTACCAAAGATGTTTCGTTTTCAATATTTTCCTTTTGTAAAAAATTTAAAATAAAATGTTGTCTATATTTTGATGGTGTATATGTTTCACAGAAGCTTATAATTGATTTTGGTACTAATAGTACAGGTGTATTATCTACTACCAACCTATCAATATATTTGTTTTCCCATTTATGGGTTTCCATATTCCAATAATACCCTGATGGTACATTTTTAGTAAGAAGAATATTATTTAACTCACATTGTTCAATTGTATATTCTAAGAGTTTTATTCTGATAATATTTGTTATTAAATCTGACAATTTATCTCTGTCTATATTTTCAATAAACATTCTCAAATCCTCAATATTTTCTAATACACCATATTCTATAGCCTTACTATTCTTTAATTGTGTAAAAATATCCAAGGTACCACTTTGTCCAATACCTTTCCCTCTTGATTTATTCTTTGATAATCCAAGATGTGTTTCGTTTACTTCGCCTATTCTGGTACAGATCATTTTTGCTTTATCATCCATATTGTTTTTTAACAGGCCAATTAAATATGAAAAGAAATCTTGTAACAAGTCGTTACATGCCACTGTAAAATCAGAGTTACATTTTGCGATTAATATTGAATCAATAAACAAAGGAATATCTTTTTCAATATCAATATTCACAAAATCTAATTCTAATTGTGTTTTATTTAAATTATAAATACTACTAATAGTTGCCATATTACCTCCTATTGATCATCAATCATTTTTCTATTTATATAATCAATTATTACTAATCCATAGTTTATAAAAAAATCTTTTTGACTATCTGTATAATTTGATCTTTTATTAATGTCCTCCTTTGTAGAATGCCTGAAGCATTCCAATTTGTTTCTATACCCTTTTACTATATCATCTGATAAATATCCATCAGTATCTGTATAATCTAAAACAATAAATTTATCACTTTTTTTATGGGGCTTTAAAAGATACTCTATACTATTACAAATTGCTTCAAGTTTCTCATCTAATGACATATTATTAAACTCAGCACCTCTCGTAGATACGATTTTTAGGGTTTTTGCTACATCGTCAGATACTCTATGTTTATTCTTTTTTATAAATTTAAGATTTTCGACGAAGACACTTCTATCAGCCCATGCTACTTTACCATTATATCCATCTCTTTCAATAATCTTTTTTCTTATCTTATCATATGATAAATTCCATCTCTCTGTTGGCCTCTCTAAGAAATTAGGAAATTCTTCTATGTAATAGCCTATATCATTTAAATAGTTACATAAATATATAAAATTGTTATCATTTACAGTATCTATCATTGGATTATTTGGATTATAAGGTTGAATAAGCTCTTTAAACTTATCAATTGCATCTTGCTCATCATAGATCCAAAATTCATCACCACTATCTCTCCAAGTTAATAAATCCTGGAACATGTTAACATAATACTCATATTTATAATATGTTTGACAAAAGTATGATCTTAATTCTACCATTGTACCCTCCTTATAAAATAAAAAATTCTATACTTTAATTGTATAGAAATCTATAATTACATTATACTACTTTATCTCTTAAATATCTGCAATAATCATGCAATTTTAACAAAACTTGTTCCCAAGAATTATTATAAATTCTTTATATGCTCGCAAGCCCTTATAAACATTGGTTTTAAACAATTTTGATTTTTGTTGGATGTGGCAGGGGGGAAAATTATACTCTGATTTTTTGTCATATTTTTCATTATTAATGATTTATCACTTGCTATATTTCTCGTAAATAGCCCTATTTTACCTATCAAGACCTATGTAATTGTTCCCTATTTGTTTCCAAAAAAGCCATTACATATTAGTTATTTACCACCTAATATATCTGCTATTATCACCTTATATTTACTCTCGTTTACTTGACAATCTAATGCTTTAGTTAATTCTTTTATATCTTCTTCAACTAAGTCTTTTTTATCTATTAAAGTTTCATATACTACTTTTATCTTTTCTTGATTTTCGATTATGTATTTATTATTTGTATCATAATAGAAATATCTTTTAATAAAACTTTTGCTATCTTTTACATCATTGATATAGTAAGTAATATTCATCATATTTACATATGTACATAAATCTATTAAATTTAAATCAAACTTGCTTTCTTCATTACCTATTTTTTTATTTAGAAAATTTAAATACATATATTCTATTACTAACATCATATATTTTAGATTTCCCAACAAATAGTTTTTATACTTGAATGTTTTGTTCATGTACGATACAAGTTCTTTTAAACTACATGGATGAATAATTTTGCTCAGGTATTTATATATATTATTGAAATCTTCTGGTTCAAAATAATCTGTAAATATTAAACTGCAATTTTCTACTAATACTTTACGTAATTCTCTTGATGATTTATTTAAAGTAATTTTGATTTCTTTGTCATATGAAGTTGCAATTATATAAATAATATTTTCATACAATGTTCTTAACACTGTAGCAGCATTTAATAAATCCTGTCTATTAATTAATTCATTTACCAATTCAAAATCTACCTTCACCTTTTCATATGTTGGTTTTGACTTTGTATATTTACTTATCTTTTTAAATTCAAAACAATCAATTTCGTCACTAAAAACATAGTTAGCACAATTTAATAATTTCATACATTTCTTGTAATCATTCATCTTCTTAATAAACAAACTTGCATTAGCCATAATTTCACTTCTTTTAAGTATCTATTATACACCAAAAAAGCCTGGATTTTACCCGGCTTCTAATTATTACAGGCAAAGACATAAAAACAAAATGACAAAATGACACTTTGTTTGTGAGCCCCCTACTCTTACTTCTTATGTCATAGTGTCACTTCCTATTTATATATTTGATTAATCATTATTTTTTTTGCTATTAAAATCTATTTTTAATATTTTGCATTTATCATTTTTTGAAATATTAATATCATTAGTTGGAAAAATTTTAGATTGCTCATTACCAAACAATGAATTTAACATAATTTTTTTCACTTCTAGATAATGCTTTCTTTCAGCAATGGAGTTGTTTATTGTAAAAGTCACAAAATCATCATTGGCATCATCTAAATCTTTTATATCAATGCCTTGTATTATATCTTGATATATTTCATTAGAAATACCATCATAATAAGCAAGTTTTTCATCAATACCTAACTGTCTTGCTACATAATATAAAATATCTGTTTCAGTCATTATACTATCCGCATTTTCCATATAACTATGAACTTGTTCAATCATATCATTGTATCTTTTTCTCTCTTCTTGTTCATTATAATTTTCCCAATTATTAATTACATCTAATATTTTATCTGAAAAATCTGATAATAATTCAATATGCGTACTTATATATGAAGATAGCATATGATCATACATACCAAGAAAATTTATCATATAATTATTTATTCCTTGTAATTCAATATCTTTAGCATTTTTAAATTTACTATGTAATAATTGTTCAAGATTAATATCGTATTCACTAAATATAGTTTCAATAGTTTTTTTGGCAAAATATTTTATAACAATATCACTTGAATTATATAGATCAAACATATACAAAAAACCCATTCCTACTTCTCTAGAATAATCATCATCATTTTGTTTAGCTTTGCATATTTCTATTTCTAATCTTTTACTAAAGAAAATAGTGTCAACTATCATTTTATATTTTGTAGCTTTTTCATTATCTTTCTTTAATGTTAAATCTAACATAATTAAAGCTAATTCTATTCTTTCTAATGAGTCACCTACCTCCTTTAAATATTTATCTGCAATATCTGTAATAAATTTTAAGTCGTTATTATAGGCTAAAACCATAAATTTGACCATTTCATAATCTTTTTTTACTTTTTCAGAACATAAATTATAGATTTTTTTATCATTTGTTTCTTTTATAACTTGAATCATAAAATCTTTATCATCTTCTAATTCTTCTATTTGATAATTTTTGATATCTTCACCTTTAATATATTTATTAATCAATTCTTTACTATATTTTTTCATTATAAAATCCTCCTATCATATATAGTTTCTGATTTTTGCATTTCTTCTTAAATATCTTAATGATTTTGCTTCTATTTGTCCTACTCTTAATTTTGTTAAACTATGTCTCTTCCCAACCATTTCCAACGTTTCAGGTTCTCCAGTATCTAATCCAAATCTTTCATGAATAATAGATTTTTTTCTTTCATCAATAAGTACACTATCAACATCTTTTTTAAACTTTTCATTGTAAATTTTTTCAATTACTTTATCTTCATAATTTATCTCATCCTTAAAGTTATTATTTAATCTATCAAACATACCAATATTAATAATAACTCTAATAAATTCATATATTTTTGTTTTTGCTATATTTAAAGTACATTCGTTTTTTATATTTAAATTTGTATAAATTTTATCTAATAATGGAATTACATTTTCAACATCTACTGTACCATAACAGAACCATTTGTTATATTCTTTACATTTTGATATAAGATCATTGGCATTAAAATTTTTTCCACTATTTTTTAAATAGATATAACTGCTCAATAAATCAATTAAACACTCAGTAGAAATACCAAACTGCTCTTTAATCACTATTTCATCCCCACATAATTTTTTATATACTTCTCTAAAAAATGAAGTTGTAAAAATATTTGAAAAACTGTCAACTTTTAATAAATTGCCATTATATATTTTATTAATCCAAACTTCATTAAAAGAACTAATAATATCATCCATATCAAATGAAAAAGAACAAAACATTTCAATATCATTTCTTTTTATATAATCATAAACAACATAAAGTGTTCCTAATATGATTTTATCCATATATATTTTTTTAATATTAATATCACTAGACATATTAGCTTTCTTGTATAATTCTTTTGTTTCTTCAATCTTTAATCTTTCAATTGAAGATATTTTTTTTTGCCATTTTTCTAATTTACTAATGTTCTTCATTATAAACTCCCCCCTATTTTGTTTTTACTAATTTTTCTTTGACTTTTTATACATCCAAAATAGCAATCATTATCTTCAAATACATTAATTTTATTAAATTTCTTTCCTAATGAATCACAAAATTGTTTGTATAAAAGTAGTATATATTTTGAAATAATTTTTCCTCCTTTCAGAAATCACTAGTATTATATATTAAAATGTGATATAGTTAAAATATATATTTTTTATGTCACATATAACCATTGGTTATAAAAGGAGAATTCATATGAATATAAATCTAGAATTATATAAAGTATTTTATTACGTTGCAAAAAATGAAAGTATCACTCGTGCAGCAAATGAATTATCTATTAGTCAACCTGCTATAAGTAAATCTATAAAAACACTAGAGGAACAAATTAATACTCAACTATTTATCAGAAAAAGAGATGGTGTTTCTTTGACAGAAACAGGGAATATAATATATAAAAAAATCAAAGAAGCTATGGAACTTATTGATTCAGCAGAAAATGATTTAAAATCATTAACAAATTTGAAATATGGTACTATTAATATCGGAGCTAGTAAAACAATAATACATGAATTTTTAATGCCATATATCAAATCATTTCATAAGGACTACCCAAATATAAATATTAGAATATTCACCGATAAAACCTCCGATTTAATTAAAAAGTCAAAAATGGGATTAATAGATGTTATTTTTACTAATATGCCATTTAATCTACCAAGCGAATTTGAATCAATAAATGTAATGAACCTGCATGATTGTTTTGTAGCAAATCAAAATTTTAATTATCTAAAAAATAAAGTAATAGATAAAGATTCCTTTCAAAAATTACCTTTATTAATACTAACTAAGGGAGCAACCAATAGAATTAGATTAGATGATTACTGTTCCAGCAATAATATGATTATAAAGCCTGAAATGGAATTTGGAAGTAATACACTAATTAAAGAATTCGCTATAGCCGGATTTGGAATTGGAATGTTAACAGAAGAACATGTTAAAGAAGAAATTAATAATGGTGATTTATTTAAATTAAATATAAATTTTAAATTAAAAGATAAATATTTAGGATTAATCTATAATAAGGATAATTTAAATTTGGTATCAAAAAAATTCATAAAATACATCAAAAAAAATACTGCTGATAAAAATCAATAGTATTTTATTTTTTAAATTTATTATTCGTATTACTTAATACATTACTTAAGTCTTTAAAATAATTAATAAGATTAGTAAAATCCATTGCTCCACTAAAATCATCATACGCTTGTACAAATAATTCAAATTGTTCTTCTTCACTAAACACTTTTACATATGCACCGTCACTGCCTTCAGAACCAATAAGTCCAATTTTTTTAATTATTGCAGGTTTTGAATACATAAATAGGTCTTTTTTGTTCTCACTACTATCAATTTGTAATGTTTCAACATATTGATTATTTTCTTTATTTACCAATCCAAAATATGCCCAGGGATACTTTTTAAAAGTTTCTGCCCTTGATACCATTGCAACAGTGCTGTTAGAATTTCTAGACAAAGTTTTTTGTTCACCAAAGTTATTCTTGCCTAATTTGGCAACTAATGAAACTTTTTCAAATGGACCATACTTTAAAAAAGTTTGTGATTTTGATTTTATTTTATAATAATTCAATAACTGTGTAGTACTGTTAGTTTGGAAATCATTTATTCTAAAATCCTTAATTGATAATATTTTTTTTACATAATCTTCACTGTATTGTAATAGATCATTATTACCATCTATATCGGTTAAAATCCAATGCAATATATCAATAGAATTCATATTTTTATTACCAGTTAATCTTTGAAAATCAGGATTATTTTTTAATTGTTCGGTTGTTACCCCTAATAAGTGTAATAATTGTTTCTCTTTTATTTGAAAATTGAAATATTCACTTGAATCCGAATTATTTGTTGTTAATTCAGCAATTAATTCCTTATTATTATAAACTTTATAATAAACTTGAACTGCTTCTTTCATTAGAAGTAACGTTTTTTGAATTTCATTTACATTCATATCAATATTAGATTTATCGTATATTAAATAATTTCCACTTTTATCTTTTACTGGCTCAACTAATTTTCTATGATATTTATCAGCAATAGAATCACTTTTACCTTCTTTAATTAATAATTTTTCATAATACTGCTTTACACTAATAAAATAACTTTCTAATAAACCTTTAAATGTAATATCATTATCATATTTATCATTTCTTATTATATTATAACAATCACTTTGATCTTCCAAAACATGAACTACATCTTCAATAGAATTATTAATTAACATATATTCACAATCATATATACCTTTTGACTTAAGTTCTTTATTAATCATTGATATTACTTTTCTGAAATCTAATATTTGATGAAGTTTAATCTCCATTGCTTCATTCATTTTTTCTACCTCCTATAAACTAATTTTTCTTAGGTAATTTTTTATAATCATATTTATCCATTATTGGATTAAGTAATTCTTGTGCTTTATTTAATTCTTCTACTGCTTGTTCTAATGTATATTTTCTTTTACCATCTTTAAGTATTTTTAAATGTTCTGCTACTTCAAATATCATAAATCTTAACTTTTCTTGCTTTTTCTCTTTTAGTAAAATTAAATTGTAATAAAACTTTTTCTTTGATGGATTACTATTATTAGGCACTTCATTATTTGTTTATTCTTGTTCAAATGCCATACCTATTGAGTAAATATTATGCATTGTTCCACATCTTCTAATTCAGCAAAAGGTCATTTAAAGTACTTCTACTTATTCCCAATAATTTAGCAAGTTCTCTTTGAGAAATCCCCTTAGAAAGTCTGGCATTCTCAATAATATTTTCACTTCTTTCTTCTAAACTATTTCTTCTAGATTTGATTTTATCACTTTTTTTTTAATTCATCTACAATTTTGGGCAAGAATATTTACTTGGATACCTATTTTTATTTTCGGTAACAATTGCACAAGAAATTTATATTTGATAGAATATTAATGTGATGAATATGAAAAAAAGAATATTAAATATAATTACCCTAGCCTTTTGTTTTGGTTGGCTTATTTTTGTCGTAGCTAACCTTGATAAAGCAACGGTTTGGTTAGAAAAATTTATTCAAAAAGATACCCAAATTACTTTAGAAGAAAAAAATGAATATTTTAAAAATGATACTTATCAATTTGTCAAAAATACGGATGATTTTATTCCTTTAAGTAAAGGCGACATTAAAAATATTTTTTATACTATTGTTAACAGTGGTTGGAAAAAATTTACCTTTTATTGTCCTAGTGAGTATACTGAATGTTTAAATGACGTGAAAGATATGAGTCAGAATCAAGATCTTTTAACTCACCTAAATAACTACGTTCACCCTTTTAATGGTTTTTCTAATGTCAAAACTATTATCAGTGAAACAAGAGAAATTACCGTGTTTATTGATTACTTTTATACAGAAGATGAGATAAAAGCTATTAATGATAAAGTAGATGAAATACTAAAGAAACAAGTAAATAATTCTATGAGTATCGAAGATAAAATAAAAGCGATTCATGATTATATCATTAATACTACTAAATATGATGTTTCAAGAAATAACGATGGGAAAAGTCCTTATCACTCTTACACTGCATACGGTCCCCTTTTAGAAGGATATGCCACTTGTAATGGATACACGGATGCCATGGCTTTGTTTCTTATTAAATTAAATATTCCTAATTTCAAGGTAGCTATGACACCTGAAGATGACGAAAATGTCGATGGCCACGTTTGGAATGCCGTTTATTTAAATAATAATTGGTATCACTTAGATCTTACCTGGGATGACCCGGTTAGTAACGATGGTAAAGATTATTTACAACATAAATATTTTTTAATTACCACTAAGGAACTAAAAGAAATTGATAGTGGTGATGTTCCTGTTTTAGAACATCAATTTAAAACAAGTATTTATCCTGAATTAAAAGAAAAACAAGCCTAAGCTTGCTTTTCAATAACAGATGATACTTCCTTAATAGTCTTTTGAAAATCTTCATAGTTCACCGAAAACCATTGGACTGGCAACTGGTGATTAAAAAAAGTGTATTGTCTCTTGGCGTAATGCCGAGAGTTTTTTTTGATAAGTTCTTTTGTTTCTTCTAAAGAAAGATTTCCTTCAAAATAAGAATATAATTCTTTATAACCAATGGCTGTTTGTAAAGCTTTAGAATTTAAATGTTGGTCATAAAACTTCTTTACTTCTTCTAAGAGTCCTTCTGCAAACATCATATCAACTCTTTTATCAATAATGTTATATAAATTATTTCTATCCGTCGTAAGACCAATAAAAATAGTATTATAAAGAAGCTTTGGTTCAACTAAAGAAGTTGTTTCTTTTTGTAAAAATCTTATCATACGACGACGATTATTTGGATGTATTAAACATTTTTCATCTTTTTTTAAACACATTTGATAAAGTTCTTCATTGCTATATTCTTCATAATTTTCTTTATTCTTTTCCTCTGAAAAACGATAATCAAATAAAGCGGCTTTTAAATAAAGACCGGTACCTCCGACAAAAATAATGGTTTTATCTTTATTTTCTTCAATGATTTTTCGAGCGTCTTTTTGATAATCATAAACGGTGTAATTAACCTCTGGGGAAACAATGTCAAAAAGATAATGACTCACTCCTTCTTTTTCACTTTCTTTTATCTTCGCCGTGCCAATATCCATACCTTTATAAACTTGCATCGCATCACAGTTAACAACGATACCATGATATTTTTTAGCAAGCGCTACACTTAATTTTGTTTTACCAACACCAGTTGGTCCAGTTATTGCAATAATCATTTTATCACCTTTAATTCATACTTCTTTTAAACATACGTTCCAAATCATAGATACTAAATTTAATAATAGTAGGTCTTCCATGAGGGCAATTATAAGGATTATCACAAGCACAAAGCTCGTCTAATAACTCTTCTTGGGCTTCATGAGAAATATGCATATTGGCTTTAATACTCATTTTACAAGATAAAGTAATAGCAATGCTTTCATTAAATTTAACACGGTCAAAACCATCTAAACCGGCGATAATAAGATCAATAATTCTTCTTATACTTTCTTCTTCGTGTCCTTTTAAAAGCCATGTAGGATGAGCTTTAACCACAAAAGTGTTAACACCAAATTCTTCTATTTGAAAGCCCATTTCTGTTAAAACAGGAAGTTCATTTTTTAATTTTAAAAAATCACTGCCATTTAATTCAATCGTAATTGGAAATAATAAGTTAGTGGTACTTACTTCTTTAGCCTTTAGGGCTCTCATATTTCTTTCATAGTTTACTCTTTCTTGAGCGGCATGTTGATCAATTAAATAAACACCGTTTTCATTCTCGGCAATAATGTATGTACCATGAGCAACTCCTACGGGATAAAGTTTTAACTTTTTCATTTCAGGATTAACAACAACTTCTTCTGTAGGTGCTTCTTTCGTTTCACTTTCTTCTGCTCTTACAAAATCAAAAGTGGTTTGAACATTAGTAGGCTTTACTTCTTCTTCCGTTTCTTTTACAACATTTTCCACGATTTCTTCTTTAAAAGGATTACTTTCTGGCATTCTTAAAACAGCATCTGGTATTAAAAGGGCCTTATAAAGAGCTTGTTTTAAGGTGTTATAAATTAAATCATATAAAACAGGCATTTTTTCAATTTTAATATCTTGCTTAGTTGGATGAATATTAACATCTATTAATGTCGGGTCAGTATAAATATTTAAAACAACAATCGGAAATTTAATATCTGGTTTATATGTATAATACGCATCATTAATAGCTTTATTCACATCATAATTTTTTACAACACGTCCATTTACCATGACAATCATATGGTTACGATTACTTTTCAAAATTTCAGGTTTGGCAATGTAACCTTGTAAATCAAAGTCATCATTGCTATTTTTTACTTCAATCATTTTTGAAGAAACACTAACTCCATAAATTTCATGAATTGTTTTTAATAAATCCCCACTTCCACTTGTTTTGACTAAATCTTTCCCATCATGGTTAAGCGTAAAAGAAATATTAGGGTGTGCCAAAGAAAGTTTTTCAAGGTAACTTACACAGCCAGCAAGTTCGGCAGGATCACTTTTCAAATATTTTAATCTAGCTGGCGTATTATAGAAAAGATTTGTAACCGTAATTTTAGTTCCTTTTCTTAAAGCCCCAGGTTCATCTACGATAATATGACCGCCTTCAATAATAATATGTGTTCCAACAGCACCATCACTTGTTGTCATTTCTGTTTTAGAAACACTGGCAATAGAAGGCAAGGCTTCACCACGGAAACCTAAAGTGTCAATGAAAAATAAATCATCATCTTTATAAATCTTACTCGTCGCATGTCTTTGAAAAGATAAATGAGCATCTTCCCTACTCATTCCTGAACCATTATCGATGACCTCGATTTTCTTTTTACCACCTTCTATTAAATTCACTTCAATGATCGTAGCGCCCGCATCAATACTATTTTCACATAATTCTTTAATAATAGAAGAACATTTTTCAACGACTTCACCAGCGGCAATTTTATTGGCAAGTGTCTCATCCATTACACGTATTTTATTCATTTCTTCACCTCTTAAAAAAACTAGGAGCCATACTTAAACATTCATGATTTTCTAAATATAATATTAAGGTCGTACTTTCTTTAATATAGAAAAAACCAAGACCTTTGATATACAAATTAGTAGGTTCTACAATTTTAATTTCTTTTTTCACTTTATTTTCTTCACTTGGTTTTTTATATGTTTTAGAAACTTTTAAATTTTCACTTCCAAACCAAATGATATTTTCTTCATGATTCATTTCTAAAAATAAAAAATCTTCAAGCATACAAAAACTGTTCTTTTTCATAGGTAAACTTAATGGTTTGATTTCCTTTTTTAAATTGGATTTTTTTTGTAAATCTAAAGTCATATAAGGAAGTTCATCAATAAAACCAACCGTGTCATATAAAGTTTTATTTTTATAAGAAACTTTTATAAAGTTTAAAGTCGTGTTTCTTGCTTCACTTATGGTTAATAAATCTTTTTTATTTTCTTCTTTTAATAAGGTATTTAAAAGACTGCTTTTTCCAGCATTCGTGGGACCTGTAAAGTATATATTTTGATAAGGAATATTTTCTAAAAGATCTTTTATTTTGAAAACACTTTTCTCATTCACAAAGAAAATATCTTCTTTAATTTTAAAATCCTTTTGTAACCATTCTTTAACCTTTAAATAATATATACTTTTGGGAATAGTATCTTTTTTAGTCACCACAAATACTTTAGGTAAAGTAATTTGATGATAATACTTAATATTTTCAGGATACAAATTTAAGAAATCACAGAAAAAAAAGGCAAAACCAGAAGAGGCATTTATTTTTGCTAAGACATCTTTACTCTTACTTTCACCTACCGCAGAAAGTTCATGATAATGAGTCATCCGAAAACAACGTTTACAATAATTTTGTGATATGTCACTAACATAACCTTCTTTTTTTTCATCTTTATCTTGTAATAAAACACCGCAGCCTAGACAATACTTACTCATAATACTCTCCTTTTTTAAATATCCCCTTCTTACTAAAATTATTTAAAATTATTTTTTCCATTGCTCGATTAATCTTCGTTACAAATTTTTCTTTATTACTAATTGGGTTAACCAAAATACTGGTAAAGCCAAGACGATTAGCTCCATAAATATCGGTTAATAATTGGTCTCCAACGCAGGCAATATCAATATCTTTTAAATGATACATTTTTAATATTTTTTGATATTTCTTTTTAAATGGTTTATAACTTTTAAAAGCACTATCGACATTACATTTTTCTTTGAATGGCTCTACTCTTTTTTTAGAAGCATTGGAAATAATAATAGCTTTTATTCCTAAATCTTCTAAATATAAGAAAAAATCCATTAATTTTTTATCTGGTGTTACCTCGTCTAAGGAAGCTAAGGTATTATCTAAATCAAACAAAATACACTTGATACCTTTTTTATGAAGTTGTTCATAGTCAATTTCATAAATACTTCTTTTATACATATCTGGTCTAAATATATCCATAAGCCACCATCCCTTGTAACAAGTATATCATGATTATAAATCTTTTTTAACTAATTTTAGGCATAATTCCTTATTTTCCTTGGTAAGTTCTGGACTATTTTGTATAATTTCTTCTAAAGAAAAATCCGGATTTTTTTTACTTAAGGCAGCTAGATTTTGTAAAAGTTTTCTTCTTTCTACCAGTTTCTTTTTTTCAGATTCTTCATTTTTGGAAGACGGTAAGATTTCATAAATAACACCTATTTTTTCTTTGTCATTTTCTTTAAAATCCTTAGTTTCTTTCGTTAAGTAAAGTACTTCTTTATCTGAATTTAAACTATACGCTTCTTTTTTTATTTTAGATAAATTATTTTGATAATTTAAAAGTTGTCCTTCTAAATATTTTTCTTTTTGAATGTATATTTCTTGCTTTAGAGCAACTCTTTCTTGTACAGCAAAAAGAACTGCATTTAATGTGGCAAGTCCTAAACCACCGATCACACAATCTATTAAAAGATCTTCTGAAAATGGCTGACTAGAAAATAAGGCGAATCCACCTAGAATAGCGATAATATTACTCCAAGTTTTAACCTCACTTATTTTTCTTTCTCTACTAATATATTTTTGAAGATTGTCTTTTTCCTTTGCTAGTGCTTTTTGCTTTTTTAAAATTGCTTCAGGAAAAGAGTCTAAAATCAAATCTTCTCTACCTTTTATTTTTTCCTCTAACACATTTTCTTGTTCTAATATTTCTTTGGGATTATTCATCCTATTTCTGATATCTATATTACCTTGTTCGTCCATGACAACAAGTTTATCTTTCGTTATAAAATATTCTTTATTCAATACGCATCAATCCTTTCTTTACGTGCTTTAAAATGGTACCACAAACCCTTTAAAAAAACAAGGAATGAAAGGAAAAAAAACGCATAAATTTTATTAAAGGAAGGGATTTATTTTGTTTTTGATTAATTTGCTTAAATCACTACTTTTTTTTACAGGAAGTTATTCTAATAATGTCTTTTTAAAACCTCTTTCAGAGGAAGAAGAAAAAGAATGTATTTTAAAAATGATGCAAGGAAATGAAGAAGCTCGTAATAAATTAATTGAACATAATTTAAGACTTGTGGCCCACATTGTAAAAAAATTTGATGTTAAGGAAGCTGACGTGGATGATTTAATCGGTATTGGTACCATTGGTCTTATCAAGGGTGTCGATTCTTATAACTTCGATAAAAATATTAAGTTAACAACTTACGCGGCCAAATGTATTCAAAATGAAATACTCATGTATTTTCGAAGTTTAAAAGGTTCCAACTTAAAAAGTATGAGTTTAAATGATTCCATTGGTTATGATAAAGACGGTAATGAAATTAGTTTGATTGAAATCATTAAAGATGAAAAAGATGACATTACTAATGTATTGCAAACCAAAGATAATTTAACTTTAGTTAATGAATATATGAAAGATTTAACAAAAAGAGAAAAAGAAATCTTAATGAAACGTTATGGTCTTATGAATAAAAAAGAAATGACTCAGAAAGAGATTGCTAAAGAACTTAAAATATCACGTAGTTATGTTTCAAGGATTGAAAAAAGAGCTTTAACAAAAATATTAAAAGAATTTATTAAAAATAATAAAGTAAACTAAAAAACTGTAGATAATCCTACAGTTTAATATTTTTCATCCATTTGCTCAATGGCATCTAACTCGGTTTCAACAATGGCACGAAACCTTCTTTTAAATGCCATAATTCTTTGACGTAAAAGTTCGCCATCAGCTTCCATTTTTTCAGCTTTTAAAAGCGCATCATTAACGATTCTCGAAGCATTTCTTTTGGCATCGTCTAAAATGGCTTTTGATTCATCCCGCGCTACTTTTCTAATTTGATTACCGGCATTTTCAGCAACTAAAAGAGCCTTGTTTAAAGTACTCTCCATATTTTGATATTCTTGAAGACGAGCTTTTAAAGACGCTATCTCGGCATCTCTACTCTTTAAATTATTAAGCATGCCCTCATATTCTTGGGTAACTTCAAAAACAAAATGATTCACTTCTTCTTTATTGTAACCATTTAAACTCGTTTTAAACTTTTGCAAATTACCCACCTCACATCTTACCAGCCAATTTCGTCTTCGGCATCTTGTTTTTCTTTTGGCTCATTATCATCTGATATTTTGCCTTGAATATTCACATTATTAGGTGTACATAAATAAATACCAACACCTATTTTTTGCATCGTTCCTCCAATAGAATAAACACAACCAGACAAAAAGTCAATAATTCTTTTAGCCTGTGCCGCGGTTACTCTTTTAAAGTTAACAACAACGCTATTTCTTTTTTTCAAATGATCAGCAATTTGTTGTGATTCTGAAAAAGCACGTGGTTCTAATAAAATCATTTTATTTCCTGTTTTATCGGCTTCCTTTAAAGCTTCTTCTTCACTTACTGTATAAAAATCATCATCTAATCTTGATGTATCTTCACCCTCATCATCTGAAAACCATTTTTTTAGTTTACCCATAGCCATATTGTCCCCTCCAGACTCTATCTACCAATAATTGTATCAGAAACAAATTACTTTTTCAATATACTAAATCAAAAAGAAGCTAGGAGAATTATTCGTATTCCCTAGCCAACATTTTTTTCTCATCAATAAAATGATGATTGGTATAAAAATAATGTTTCGTTTCTTTTTTTAGTTTTTTCTTTTCTAAAACATAATCATTTTCAATTCTTTTATAAGGATAATCGTTTAAAAATCTCTCTAAATAGAATCGTTGTAAATAATATTTTTCATTTTTAAGAAGCAATAAAAATTGGAAAAATAATACCAAACAAATAAAATAATTATTTAAATTTTGCCAATAGTTTACCCCAAGAAAAATAATAAAACTTAAAACAGAAATTACTTTATAAACTTGAAAAGAATGATAATAAGAATAAAATTTTTCTAACAAAGCATGAATAAACACTGAGCCATCTAAAGGAATTATAGGCAATAAATTAAAGAAAAAAATTGTTTTATTATAAAGTAAAAATAATTGATAAGTCGTCTCGGTAATTATCATTTTTTGAAATAAAAAATAAAAGATAAGAAACAATAATCCTTGAAAGAAAAAACCTCCTAAAGAAATAATCATTTCTTTATTGATAGATGAATTTATAGGTTTTTCTATGGTTGTTAATCCCCCAAAAGCAAAAAGTTCAACTTTAACAATTTGATAATGAAATAATTTAATAAAAAAAATATGACCACATTCATGCGTAACAACAATCAAACAAATAAGAAGGGTTGGTTTAAAATAACCACATAAAAAAGATAATAAAAAAAATAAATATAAGGAAAAATTAAGCTTGCATACTTTTTTGATAGTCTTCATAAGTTAAATAATTTCCTTCTTTTTGAAAGACAAGATAATAATAGTTCTCACTTGGGTTACCTAAAATAGAACCCGCTTCCACATAATCATAAAGTTTTAAATTCACATCACTAACATTACCATACCAAATATCCGTTCCATCTACTCCTTGAATGATTAAAGTATTGCCATAATTTTCTTTTTCGCCCATGAAAACCAAAAGTCCACTCGCTATGCTGGTGATAGGTCCCGAAGTATTCCCTATTTTATAACCATCCTGATATTTTTCTTTAGCAGAAATATTGTCTGTTTTAGAAACATTTACCTCACTAGGAGAAGATACTGTGGGTAAAATATTACCAAAATTTTTAGTATACCAATTATTTATCTTCGTAAACATAAAATTGTTTTCAAAAATATATTTCTTGTAATTAGTTAAATTATTTTCACCTAATTTTATGTAAATAACACTTCCTAAAATAAAAATAATACTAATTAAAATTTTACTAAATTCTTGACTAATCTTGGACTTTTTTTCTTTTGAAACATCTTGATGACATCTTTGTTTATGTCTTTTTAAAGCTGCATTTATATCATCCATAGTATCACCACTAAAATATATGAAAAAATTAAAAAAAAAGACGTTAATCTTTTTGACTAACTCTTTCATCTCTTTCTTTTTTGGAATAAACACAACCACAGTAATCTTGACGATAAAGATTATATTCTTTAGAAAATAAAATACTTTTTTTATAGCCATCATTTTTTTTAAAATCACTTACTAAATAAGAAACGCCACACTCTTTTTCTAATTCTAAACCTATTTCATTTAATTTTTGAGCATTTTTATAAGGACTAATAGAAAGACTGGTTGTAAAATAATCAAAACCTAGTTCTTTAGCTTTCAAGGCTGTTTTTAAAAGACGAAGATGATAACATCTAAAACAACGTGGTCCCCCTTCTTTTTCCGTTTCAAGCCCTAAAGCCATTTCTCTGAACTTTTCATTTTCATAATCACAATCTAAAAAATTTAAGGGATTAGGACTGGGAAAAACTTTTAAAAATTTCTTTTGCTCTTCTTTTCTTTTTAAGTATTCTTCATATGGTTCAATATTAGGATTGTAATAAAAGACCGTTATTTTAAAATCACGGGATAACCTTTCAATAACAGCTGAGGAACAAGGCGCACAACAAGTATGTAGTAAAAGAGTTGGGACAACTTTCTTTTCTCTATTTTCCATGATGATTGTTTCCATTAAATTATCATAATTTATTCTTTCCATGGTACTCTTTTTAAACTCCTATCTTGTTTTAAGGTTAAAATAGTTCGATCTAAAGCTTCTTTATATGTTTCACCTTCTAATAAATTAACACTTTGATATTCCTCTTTCTTTATATCTTGAATCATTACTGGAATTAAATTTTCATTAAAATAAATTTTAAACTTTGTAGTAATAAAAGGATAAAATATTTGATTATCTATTACTAAAGGCTTTTCAGATAAAGGCATCATTGAATAAAAAAACATGATATGTTTTTCAGCATTATACACTAGTTGTCTTTCATCTTCTGAAAGAGTAAAACTCCAAATACTATTAGATAATTGTTTATAAGAAGAATATTTAAAGTTCATAAATCGCGTGTACTTTTCTATTCCATACAAATAGTAATGATTAAAATTCTTATTGCCGTGATTTTCATTAAAACTAATAAACTCATTGTTACTTACTTGAATAATTTTAGTCGTATATTCATCAAAAGTGATTTCTTTCTCTAATTTTTTATGACAAATTTTAACTTGATTATTTGAATTTAACTTGGCTTGGTATGTCTTATAATTTAAAACTACAGATGTATTATTAAGTCTCATAAGTCCCCATCCTTTCTTGGTGCAGTTGTTATTTTATCACAAATTACTCTAATAAGAGGAAAAAGATATCTTATCACTGGAAGAATCTAAGTAGATAATGCCTTTTTTATCTTCCAAGGTCGCGTAAATCTCAATGTATTTATTTAATTTATCGATATGAAGTAAATTGGTATAAACCGTATTCGTATCATTCATTCTAAGTAAAAAACGCTCTTCGTCTATTAAAACATTATTGCTAGTCCAAGGTGAATACTCTATTTCACTAATTAAAGTTAAAACATTGGCATCAATATCACTTAATTTTTGAATTAACTTTATATAATAAACATCTGGAACATAATTAATTAAAATAGGTATGCCTTTTAAAGTGTCTTCAATTTCACGACCTGAGGATAAAACCACCTTGCCATTATTACGATTATAAAATAAGGGCTTATCTTCAGTAATAACAAAAGTAATACTCCCTAAAATACCTTTTTTTATTTTGACACTTTTTATGTAAGGAATTGTTAAAACCTTTTTTTCAATATCTTTTGTTTTTAATCGAAACAAATATGGATAATCTTTAAATCCAGAAGTAGTAATAATATCATTGTCTTTCACAAATGTATTTCCTTCAATAAAAATATTTTGGGTTTTTAAATTCCATAAATAAGTAAAAAGTAAGAAAAGGATACCTACAAAAAGACAAAACTTAAAAAAAGTCTTCCACTTAAATTTTCTTTTAATCACTTTCTTTTTTTGCATGGTATCACCCTTCTTATATTCTTTTTTTCAATTTAAATTAATTTTTTTATTTCATCATAAATTATTTTAGCACTATCGGTTGTTTTTTCTTGCTCTAAATTTTTCTTCATTTTAGCTTTTGTTTCCACGTCATTTAATAATTTTTTAATGGCGTCTTCTAATGCTTCTTTAGTAAGATTTTTTTCTTCTAATAGATAAATAAGACCTTTATCCGCTAATTCTTTGGCATTATAATACTGATGATTATTGGCAACATTAGGGCTAGGAATAATAACGGCTAGTTTTTTTAAGGCTAAAATTTCACTTAAGCTTCCCGCTCCCGCTCGTGAAACAATAACATCACTAATCTTTAAAAGACCTGGTAATTCTTCCATATAAGGAAACAAATGAACATTTTTAGGAAATTTATTTTGACTATATTCTTCAAAATGATTTTTTCCCGTGATATAGCATACTTCATAATTTTCAGTTCCTATACTTTTTAAATAAGAAAGCATTTTCTCATTTAATGAACCACTCCCAAGACTTCCTGCCACGATGGTAACTAATTTTTTATGTTCTTCTAAACCTAAAGATTTTTTATCTTTAGCTGCCACTTCTAATGCCCAGGCACCACAAGGATGGCCTGTCAAAATGACTTTACCTTTTGTTTTTAAATGATTTTCACTTTCTTTAAAAGTGACCCCAATGATGTCGGCATAACGACTTATCATTTTATTACTTTTTCCTGGAATACTATTTTGTTCATGAATAAAAACTTTAATGTGTTCTTTGTGTGCTGCCATAATAACGGGATAAGTGACATACCCTCCTACCCCAATGACGACATCTGGTTTTTCTACTCTTAATACTTCTCTTACTTGTTGAATGGCTCTCTTAACCAAGAAAACATTTTTAATATCTCTTACAATATCTTTACTAAAACCATATATTTCTAAAGGAATGTAACGGTAACCTAACTTAGGAATAATATCTTTTTCCATCCGGTTATGTGTTCCAAAATAGATTACTTCTAAATTTTTTTCATGTTTTTTAAATTCATCAATGATGGCTAAAGCAGGGTTAATATGGCCCATGGTGCCACCGGCTGTTACAACTATTTTCACAATTTTTTCCTCCCATAAATTTTATGCTTTTATTATATCAAAATTACGAGCTAAGAACTATAGATTGAACATAATTTTATGAATCAGGCATAAACTTAACTAAAAAGAGGAGATGAAAATGAAGCATTTTGATAGAACTTTATTCATCACAGTCATTTTGATAAGTTTATTTGGGATTGTTATGATTTACTCTGCTTCTTCTATCTGGGCTGAATATAAATTTCATGATGCTTTTAAATTTGTTAAAGCTCAAAGTGTTTTTTGGATAATTGGTATTTTAGAATGTCTTTTTTTAAGTAAAATTCCTAGTTCTTTTTGGAAAGAAAAAGCCAATAAAATTGTTTTTTTATGCTTATTATTACTTGTTTTAGTTCTTATTCCAGGAATTGGAACGGTTAGAAATGGTTCTAGAAGTTGGTTTGGAATTGGTGGATTTGGAATTCAACCCAGTGAATTTGCCAAGATTGGTTTAATCATTTTTGTTTCTAAGTATTTAGCTCAAAACAAAAAAGAATTACGAAGTATTAAAAAAGGTGTTTTACCAATTCTCATTTTTATAGGTGTCTTTTTTCTTTTAATTATGTTAGAACCTGATTTTGGTACAGCAATGGTAATGGCTCTTTCTTTAATTAGTTTAATTTTTATAAGCGGGGTTAAACTTTCCTTTTTTGTTAGTTTAGGTTTAATAGGATTAGGAGGGATTGTCCTACTTATCATTATTGCGCCTTACCGTATAGCCCGGATTGTTTCTTTTTTAAATCCCTGGAGTGACCCTTTAGGAAGTGGTTTTCAAATTATTCAAAGTTTGTATGCGATAGGACCAGGAGGTCTTCTTGGACAAGGCTTTTTAAAATCACATCAAAAGCATTTTTATTTACCAGAACCTCAGACAGATTTTATTTTTGCCATTATTAGTGAAGAGTTTGGTTTCTTAGGTGTTCTTATTATTGTTTCTTTTTTCTTCTTTCTTTTCTACCGGGCAGTTAAAATATCTTTAAAATGTAATGATTTATTTGATAAGTTTTTAGTTTTTGGTTTAGCTATTGGTATTCTAATTCAAGCTCTTTTAAATTTATGTGTGGTAATTGGGCTCATTCCGGTGACAGGCGTTACCTTGCCTTTCTTTAGTTATGGTGGCAGTAGCCTACTTGTGACATTCGCTTCCATTGGAATGATTTTAAGTATTAGTAGAAAAACTTAAAAAAAGAAAACCATTTTTAGTTTTCTTCTATCAATTAATGTTTCATTATTTTTGGAAACTCTAAAACATGATTACCTGGAATTTTTTTCAAAAGAAGTTTTATAAGTTTAGTTTTATTTCTATTTCTTTCATAGCACTCGCGTTTATTAAAGACGAATCATATGTAACATTTATCACAATTTCTTTATTGTTGTCATAAGTTTCTATGTCAAAATCACTTTCTACTTTTTCTATTCCCTTTATATCAAACAACTCTTCAACACTGCTTTTGAAACAATACTCACAGCAAATATCCTTTCTCACTATTTGATACTCAGATGTTTTATTTTGAAAATGTTTATCAAAGGCAATAATAGATGGTACTTTTAAAATATCTAAAAATAATAAAATTTCCATTTTAATCATTTTAAGGGTAATAAATGTAGGATTATACTTTACATAAATTTTCAAATATCTTTCATCTTCAACAATTACCTTGGAAATACCTTTTAAAGACATTAAGTAATCTTTTAGTTCTTTATGTCCCCAACTGTCTAATACTATAGTTAGTTCTTTCATTTTGAATCCTCTTTCCAAATTCGTTTTAACAGACATTTGTTTCTTAAAACTTGTTTGACATAATATTTATCATTAGGCTTTTAATTATCGATTTTTGGACAACCTATTTTCTTAATTTTATGTCAGATAGACACATAAATTACTCTTTGTACCCTAGTAAATAAAGACGATAAACTAAGTCATCATAATAACTATTTAAATTAGGGTTCTGTGTATTTTTAGCTTGGTTAATGGTATACCATAAAATATAAAGTTCATTATATTCTTTTATAAAAGCATTACGTTTATATTCATCTTTTGTTTGCATGCCTTTTTGATAATAATCATTTAAAGAAGTTATGATAAAGTTATCCAAAAGTCCATAATTGACACGACCTATTGACAAAACAGTTCCCTTCTTAGTCCTATCAAATGGTCTTATAGTAGGCTTTTTAAAATCAAAATCAGTGTTAACATGAATAGAGCCTTTTTGTAAACCATTGTCAAGCCATTGTAAATCTTTATATTCTGGATTTTGAAACATCCTTTATCACCCCAAATATTCTATTATTATTTTAGCAAAATTTAGGATTTAATTCCATCTATATTTTACCAATTAATTCGTTTTCTTTTAAATCGATAATTTCAACTTCTAATAGTTTATTTGGTTCTACCGTTGTATTTAAATGAACTTTTAAATAATTAGAAGTACAGCCAATATTATCTTGTTCAGTTAAAACTTCCATTTTTTGACCAATGAATTTCTTAGCGTAATTTTTCTCTAATTTATCAGATAATTCACAAAGAACTTTACTACGGCGGTGTTTTTCTTTGCTTTCTACTTGCATAGGCATTTTACTCGCGGCTGTATTTTGTCTAATAGAATATGGAAAAACATGAATTTTACTGAAAGCAATTTCTTCACAAGTAGCCATTGTCTTTAAAAATAACTCTTCAGTTTCATAAGGATGTCCTACAATAACATCAGTAGTGATAGAAATATCAGGTCTAATATTTCTTATTTCGGCTATTTTTTCTTTATAAGCTTGTAAATTATATTTACGATTCATTTTCTTTAAGATTTCATCCGAACCAGCTTGTAAAGGAATGTGCATATGATTACAAATTTTAGGATTATTTTTTAATTCATTCATAAATTTTTCATTTAATTCTGTAACTTCGATTGAGGAAATACGAATTCTTTTTAAATTTTCTATTTTGCTAGCCTCATGAATTAAGTCTGTTAAATCTTTTCCTTCACTTTCATAAGAACCGGTATGAATACCCGTTAAAACAACTTCTTGATGTCCATTGGAAACTAATGTTTTAATTTCTTCTAAAGCTTCCTCAAAATCTTTGTTACGTCTTTGTTTACGTAAATAAGGGATAATGCAATAACTGCAGAAATTATCACAGCCATCTTGGATTTTAATAAAGGCTCTTGTATGGGTAGTAAATTTATCAATATGCATCGTTTCAAAAGAAACATCTCTTTTTTTAGTAAAGTATTGATATTTTTCATGGTCTTTCATGTAGTTTTCTACAAGATGTAAGATGTCATTTTTGCCTACATTACCAATTAAAATATCAACTCCCATTTCATCATAAGAAACTTGATTGTTTTCAGAAGAACAACCACAGACAACTAAAATGGCATCATTATGATTTTTTTTAAATCTTCTAACCATTTTCCGAGATTTTTGATCAGCAATATTAGTAACTGAGCACGTATTAATAATAATGATATCTGGTTTTTCTTGGTCTAAAAGATAACCACTTTGTAAAAATTCTTCTTTAATAACTTCTGATTCATAGGCATTTACTTTACACCCTAAAGTATATATATAAAATTTCATAAAACACTTCCTAACCTTTACTATAAAAACAAAAAAAGACGTCCTTGTCAAGATGCGAGACGACTTTCTCCGGTTCGATAATTTATTTCAATCCCTTTTTGAACATTATAAACATAAATATTAAAAGATATGCCCTCACCATGGTCTTCTACTGAATATCCTTCCATTAAAGCCCCACTGGCAAGTAAATTATTTCCTTCAAAAATAGGTGTCACCCGATATAAAACATGATTACTTGTCTTTTTAACATAATCAGCTACCTTGTTCTCATAAGTTAACATAGGTCCAATATTCATTTGTCTTGTACAGGTAATTAAGTTTTTTTCATTAGCATTTTCCCCAGTTAATTGGTACCCAATCAAATGACAACGATTATATAAATATTTACCATCAACGTTATCATATTTCACAGTATGCCAACCGGTTGGTTTTATCATGCCAATGCTTCCTCTTGGTTCTGACGGCATAGTTTCTAAACCGACTAAGGCATACGCCACACCACATCTTTGTAAATTATCTAAATCACTATAACTTTCAAAAGAAGTTGTGGAGTATTCGCTTTCTTTAAAAAAAGGTACATTATTATTAATGGTAATATAATCTTCTCCAGTATAAGAAGGAATATTTTCTATAGAATAACTTTGTTTAGGTTCCCAAAGACTACTAAAATCATAATCACCAAACCAAAGTGAACTTACTAAACTAAATACTAAAAAGATAATAATACTTACTTGGGTAACATAAGACTTTCTTTTACTTTTACGACGAGCCATACTAATACATCTCCTACTTTATAAGTATAGCAAAAATTTAATTTGTTGACCATTATAAAAAAGCTAAAAATTTTTCTAGCTTTTTCTTCTTTTTAATGTTTCTATATTACTTTGATTAACCCATATATTGTTTTGAAGACATTTTAAATTAAAAATTATCCAGTTGTTCCAGGCATCATCATTTTCTGTAATCGCAATTGACTTTATTAATCCACGGTAACTTGCCCGGCCAGCAGCATATTGCTTCGTTGCATAAACGGTTGGCAATGAAAAATCATAACCTAATGTTTGGTTAGTATAATACCATAAATTAATATGTTGAATAAGTCTGGCATAACGAGTATTACCATCTTTAAATAGTTGCAAAGCCGCGAGTAGTCCATGATATATGATGGGTTTTAAAAAGGCATCTTCTTTACTTTGAACTCTTTTTTTATCATTGATTAGATTTAAATATTCTCTTAAAGCCTTGACAATATCTTTCTCTAAAATAGGAAAATAATCAATCTGTCTTTGACCTGCTACGTAAGTACCAACAAACTTTAAATTATCTTCACGTAAACCTTTTTGATCTTCGCTACTGGTACCATCTAATAATTTATCATGTATTTTGATAAACTCACTAGCGGTAATTTCTGAATTGCAACAACGAATCATTTCATCCATAGCATTTTTAGGATGTGTTTTATAATAAAGAGCCAGTAAGAAAGAATTTTCTTTTTCTACAACTTGATTGTTGATAATATCTTCACTTTTTAATATTTGTAAATAATTACTTCTTAAACTACTGGAAAGAGACATTATCATATCATGATACTCTTTATAAAGATCTTCTGTATAAGAAATTTGATTCAATGCTTGTTCACTTGGTGTTAAATCTTGAACACGTTTAAAAATATCTAAATCAACAATTGGTACACCACTTTTCATTGCTTTTAATACTTCTTTTTCGGCTTGCAACCTTTTTTCATCTTTTGTCATAATATCCCCCTATTGATGGTTATTATTCTATAGAAATTCAGAAAAAAGTCAAGAAAAAAATAAAAGCTTATTGCTCTTATTCTTTATTCTTCAAAGACCTAAACATTTTTTTCCATAACTTCGTAGAGGAATAGTTTAAAATACCTACTTTATAAATTCTTAAACCATATTTAAAAATAATAAAAGTAAAGATAATATTAATTAAGGTAGCCATAGCTAAACTATATATACTTATTTGTCCTAGTAAAAACAAAGATGGTGAAAGCATAAAGCTTAACATAGGTACATAAGACATTATTTTAATAAAGGTAGCGCCTTCAAATTGACTAGCCATGATAGCTAAATAATAGCCTACCATAATAATTAACATAATAGGTGTTTGTAATTGTTGGAAATCTTCCATACTAGTTGTCATAGAAGCCAAAACGCCAGCTACGATACCATATAAGATAAAGGAAACTAAGAAAAGTAAAAGAATCCATGGAAGACCTTGTAAAAGAGTTGTTAAAATGCCTGTTTCTTTAACGGTTGTCAAAATAGAGGTCATTTGACTAGCTAAGCCCGTTCCCATATCATTTATGATATTACCACCACCAAATAAGAAACGACTTAAAACGGCAATAATAGCATAACCTAATAATAACAATCCTTGTATAACAACAAATAAAGTGGAAGCTAAAACTTTAGAGAGAAAATGCGTTTCCGGTGAAACATTGGAAATAATGATTTCCATACTTCTTGTTGTTTTTTCATCATTTACTTCACTGCCTATCATTTGCACTAACATAAGTATTAAGAAAAAGCAAGGTAAGATGACTACCAAAATAACCCCTGAAGTAATTAAGTCTTTATTTTTAACGTTACTCTTGTCTTCATTTGTCACGACAAGAGAAATGGAAGTCGGACGAGTTAATTTAGAAATTTCCTTTTCACTTAAACCACTTTCTAAAATAGCCATAGAACTTTTAAGACTATTAATAGAAGTTTCTAAAAATTGTGTTTCAACTGTTTTTAATTCATTAAAGCTAATTAAATCAGCACTCAAATAATTTTCAGAATCTTCTTTTAAATGCACAATAATTTTTTTATCATCATCTTTTAAAGAATTTTTTTCGTTTTCTAAGGTATCCGTTGTTTTAGAAACTTCAAAGTGATAAGTGTCTTTGTAATCGTTCGTTAAAGTATCAAAAGAAGTTTTAAATAAATCATAACCACCCATTTCATCTACGACAACTATTTTCGTGGTATCTTCAAAATCGCCCCCGAAAAGACGAACAATTTGATCAATATTAGTAATTACTATAAGTAAAATAAGTAATAAAATATTGACTCCTTTAAACCATTTTGTTTTTATTTTTTTGTTTAAACTTTGTTTGGTTAAAAATTTTAATTTAGCCTTCATATGATTCACCTACTTTACTTAAAAATATTTCATTTAAACTAGGGTCTTCCACCGCGAATTTAGTAATATTTTGACATTTTTTCACGACATCAAATACTTTAGAAATATATTTATCTTCTAAAACAGACACGGTTATTTCATCAGCATTTTCTAAAACATTAGAAACACCTTCCATATTTAAAAGCTCATCTTTATTAACATCACCTACAATGTGAATCGTTTTACGACGATAATCTTTTTTAATTTCTTTTAAATCACCTTCTAAAACAGCTTTTCCTTTTACTAAAATAACTAATTTTTCACAAAACATTTCCACATGTTCCATCCGGTGCGAAGAGAAAATAATACTACACCCTTTCTTTTTAAATTCTCGGATAGCTTCCATAAACATTTCCACATTGATTGGGTCAAGTCCTGTAAAGGGCTCATCTAAAATAAGAAGTTTAGGTTCACTAATCACCGCCGAAATAAACTGAATCTTTTGTTGATTTCCTTTTGATAATTCCTTTATTTTCCGATTTTTATATTCTTCAATATGAAATTTTTTAAGCCATTCATCTAATCTTTCTAAAATAGTTTTTTCATCTAAACCTTTTAAAACCCCATAATAAATAATTTGTTCTTTCACAGTTAATTTGGTAAGTAAACTTCTTTCTTCAGTTAAAAAGCCGATTTTATCAGTAACTGAATAATCGATTGGCTTACCATCTAAAGTAATTTCACCACTTGTTGGTTTTAATAAACCGATAATCATTCTAAAAGTGGTTGTTTTGCCCGCACCATTAACACCTAAAAGGCCAAATATTTCACCATCATTCACCGTAAAAGATAAATCATCTACAGCTTTATGAGTATCATAGTATTTGGTTACATGACTAACTTTTAACATATTCCTCATCCTTCCTAAATTCATTATAAAAGAAAAAAAGATATTCGTCTATCTTTTTATAATCCGGATAAGTTTCTCTTCGATATTTTTAGCTTCATTTTCACTTAAAATTTTCTTCTTGCCTTCTATTTTTTCTTGCAATAGTTCTTTTAAATTACAATAATATATCTGAGGATATTCATTTTCATAATGCCAAAAATTTTCCACTTTATATTCAGCAAGCTTTAAATAAAGTTCTAATATGTGATTCCTTTCTTTTGGGGGCATCTCCCAACCATTAATTTGAACTGACTTACTAAAAATTTCATACTTAATTTGATCTAAAAGCATACTTTTTAACTTTGGTTCTAAATGACTTTGGACACTCCTTTCATAAATTTTAAACAGATCTAATATCTGAATGTTTTTTAACGAACTGTTAGCCATGATACTTGCCTTTCTTTGTCTATAGGCATAATCATATTGAAGAAGCTGAACGTTTTTTTTAGCTTTTAAAAGTAAAGGATATGTAAAAGCAACATCTTCATAAACAACACCATCTATAAATTTTTCATATTGTATAAAATCATGTAAAAATAACTTATCCCAGACAGCTGGTGTTTCCATAAAAAAAGATTTCGGCGTTTTTAAATAATCTTCGATATGAGGTATAGCTCTTTTCTGTCTTGGAAAAACTTCATTATGAAGATAATCATTTTCTCTTATTTGAAAACAATTGCCAACTAAAATAGGTAAATCATATTCTTCTAAAGTGTTTGAAAAATCACCAAACATTGTGTGAGAAACTAAATCATCAGAATCTACAAAACCAATATATTTTCCATTTGCAACTTTAAGACCTTCATTTCTAGCATGAGAAAGCCCTCCATTTTCCTCTAAATAGATAGCTTTAATTAAATAAGGGTGATTTTTTTCATATTCCTTTAAGATTTCCCTACTACTATCCGTACTTTTATCTTCAACACAAATAATTTCAATATCTTGCAAAGATTGTGTGACTAAAGAATTTAAACATGACGATAAATATTTAGACACATTATATATTGGTACAATAATACTTACTTTTGGCATAACTTCCCCCTGTTGGAAAGATTATTATAACGAAATAAAAAAGGAAAGTCTAGTTTAATTCACTTTCCTCTATGTTTTCCCATTCATCAAAAATATTTTTAACTAAAATACCTAAAAATTCATTATCACAGTTTTTAAAAAAGTTTTCTTCAAAGTATTCATTATAAATCATATCTTTTAGCATGTCTTTGTCTAACTCTTCTAATATTTCACTCATTGCTATCTGAGTTGTTTGTTTTAAATGAATAAGTTCTTGTTTTTGCAAACTTTGAATTTCCTTTCTCTTAGCAGGATAACCACTTAAAAACTCGGTGCTAAATAAAGTTTCAAAAATATCTTCTAATAAAAATTCAGAACCGGTGCCAAAATATTTACCAAACGGAATGGCAATAGCATTGCCTGCATTCACCTTACAAAATAATTTAGCATCAACACTATCTGCGACATATCCCCCATAAACCTCTGGCATCGCATTTAAACTCATTGTTACGCCTATTCCAGAAGCACAACCAGTGATTACAAAATCAACGGCTTTACTATTTAATAAAAGTCCTGCTAAAATACCGGCTCCAACATAATCTATACTACATTCTTTATCATTACTTACCCCATAATTGTAAACTTCATGACCATATTTAGAAGCTACTTTATTTAAAATTTTATAGATAAATTCATTTTTATCTTTTTGACTATTTTCATTTATTAACGCTATTTTCATAAAAAACCTTTCTAACCCTTTATCATAAATATTAAACCTATTAAAATTCCCATAAAAATAGTTAGGAAAATAATACTAATATCATTAATATATCCTGATATTTTATTGGTTCTTTTTAAAATATCTTGTTCTTGTAAATTACCATCTACAATTTTAAAAGGAAACTCATTTTGAATACACAATTCATTTAAATGATCATAATTTACTTTTTGACGATTTAAATCGTCGTAAACAAAATATTTTTGACGATAAATAGAAATTAAAGGTTTTAAGCATTCCTTTTCATTATCAAAATCAGGTTCTCTTTTATTTGTATTTTTAAACTCCTCAATGTATGTTGTTATTTCATTGTCGATATCTTTTTTAACCATATTAAAAAGATTTAAAACATTTTCATTTTTAAAATAATATTGAATGGTTTTAGAAAAGGTAAGCCATTTTTTATCCATTACACTTGGGTCACTACGATAACTTTTTATGCCCCAAATATACATTTCTGTAGCTTTTAAAAAAGAAGATAATTGACTTTCAAAAGAATGATCTTGAATAATATTCATAAAACCAAGATGTTCAAAATATTTCAATAAATCAAGAGCTTTAAAAGAAACTTGAGAAAGTGGTTTTACAGCATTTTCAGAAACCCATTCTCCACTTGGAGAAGACGTGACATCTTTTTTATATTCATGAAATTCTTCGTTTGGCAAATGATAAATCGTAATATATTTAGCTTCTAAAGTATTTTTGATGGAATCAGGAAATATTTCTTTAATTCCTTTTTTCTGATTGATGGTACAACGAGGAAAAATTGCTGATGAGCGAAAACATGCCATCGAAAAACAATCTATAGGATCTTTTCCGGCATAAACATAACTTCCTTTTTGGGTACTTTCATTTGGCAATAAAATCTCAATGCTAGGATCTAAGGAAGCATGAAACATGTTAATATCACCTTTATACCATTCTAAAAGCCATTTTCCTAATAATTCATAATTATTTAAAATTTTAGTTTGTTTTTTTCTTTCTCTTTCATGAATAATGGCTAAATTATAGTCCATATAAAAATCATTGGTTAAGGAATAAATTTTCTTTCCTTCTTCGGTTCTTAACTTATTAATATCACAACCACCCAAAGGAGCTGGGTAATTAAGACGATTCCTATCTAGGGCATCGGCATCCTTTAAAATATCCGACATTTTTTGAATTTCTTTCTGTTCTTCTAAAGAAAAAGGAGTATTGGCAAATTCTATTTTATCTTCTTCACTGGCATGTTGGCAAATAAGTAAAGATATTTTTAAAGCTTCTTTAACATCCATCTTATTTTCTATTCTTTTAATAAATTCTTCAGCGCCTACTTTACCATGATTTTTCCCGGAAGCACCTATTGTTTTTCCTATATCATGATATAGCCCTGCTAATAATAACGTCTTTTCATCAACTCCACGATTTGGCATTTCATTTAACATCATTTGGATATAAGAAAGGACTTTTTCAATGTGTTTTAAATCATGTTGAAAATCCTTAGTATCCGTATAAAGTTTTTTTTCTATACCTTTATTTACTAAGTCCACAATCTTTTGTTGGTCTTCTTTTGTTAAATGATATTTCTTTAGTTTTTCTTCATCAAATGTTTTTAAATAACTTTGTTCTAGATTTGCCATGTTAAATACTCCTTACTTTAAATTATTGTACCAGATTTTTTCTTAATTGTAAAAAGGACATTGTAACATATTAAAAGGTTTCATTTATTATGTCATAATTTGATATCAAATTTAAAATAAAAATCCACGCCTAAAAGACGTGGTTTTTCGCTAAGGCCTATAAGGC
>ERZ1023839.79-NODE-79-length-33337-cov-15.690403_pt1 | contig 33337 bp, 30 predicted proteins | sample MGYA00380383_ERZ1023839 | MGnify/ENA primary metagenome ERZ1023839 (study PRJEB33179, sample SAMN07449065) | human gut metagenome | biome: Human-gut; feature: Human associated habitat; material: Faeces | host: Homo sapiens | place: India:Kasaragod | collected... | reverse complement strand
GGTATTTTTTCTCAAATGTATAAGATTTAAGAAAATACGAACAAGGTAAATACTGAATTTATTGAGATTTTCAGTTTTTTAAAATAATAAAAAATTATTATCTTTGTAAAGAAAGATCATTTCCCTCAAAAGATAATAAATTTGGTAAATAAAGATTATTTATTATATCTCTATTGCTATATAAAAAGCCATTTCCAATAAATTTAACTGTAGGAATATATAAATTTCTAATTTTTTTATTACTAACTAAAAAGTTTTCTTCGATTTCTTCGATATTAGGTAAATATAAATGTTCAAGTGCTAGATTTTTTGATAAAAAAGAGCTTTCGATAACTTTTAAAGAGGGAGCATTAAACTCTTTTAAACAAGTGTTTTTTTTCATAAATGAACTACCTGCTTTAACAAGTTTTGGTAAATCACATTTTTCTAAAGAATTATTTTCATACATAAATGAGTAACCAGTTTTTTCTAAACTAGGCAAAAATATTGACTTTAATTTTTCATTATAATATAGAAAACTATTACCAACGACCTGTAAATTAGGCATATAAATGCTTTGAACATTTTTTGCATAAGATATAAAACTATAATCAACTCTTTTAACACATGGTAAGTTAATAGTTTTTAAGTTTTCCGCTCTTAAGGCAAAACTATTACCAATAATTTCACATTTAGGTAAATAAATATATTCTAGTTCACAAGCATCTCTTAAAACTCTATCCTCAACTACTTTAGTATCTTTCGAAGAAAATCTTTTAATATGAAAACTATTTGCAAAAACATCATCATTTAATCTTTCTACTCCCTCTAAAAGAACACCTATAAGTTCATTAAATTTATTTAACTCTAAATATATTTTAATATTATCTTCACAAATAATATATATACTTTTACTATCACTATTATTTTCTATAACTATTTTTTTAATATATTTAATAAAATCTTCAGAGGAATCATATCTACAATTATCATAACATTTAAATGTTTTTTTAGTTAAATCTAAAACAAGTCCATCAAATAAAATATATTTTTCTTTAGGAAAAGAAACTTCTTTAAAATTATGTATTACAATGTTATCAGGACAATAATAAATATTATTACATTCAACATTATATCTATAATACTTGTCATCAACTGTTCTAACATAATTAGGCATTTCAAAATCTATATTAATATTACTTTGTTTAATACCTAAATATTTTTCAAATGAATATGTTAAACCTTTTGCTATATTTTCTAAATTGTTTTGATAAGTTGCATCTGGATTATTAACTGTATGGTTATATCTATTTTTAATTGATAAATAGTTAGTCTCTAATGTAAACTGAAGTGAAAGTACACTTGTACCATATTCATCTTCCCTTTGGGGATCACTTTTTCTTTTAATATCTAAAGCATTATCTTTAACTGCAAAAAATACTCTATTAGTTCTAAGTCTATCACTTTTAAATGTACAAAGCTCTTCTTCTTTTGCATAATACTTTTTATATGATAGTATTTCTTCATTAGTTTGACATTCTTTTAAAGTATATCCTTTTTCTTTAAAAAGTTCATAAGGATTTTTATCTGTATCAATAACATTATTTATTTTTTTACCATATTCATTCATAATAAGTTTTTGAAAACTATTAACCATGTTATATTCAATTAAATCATCATAAAGAAAATGATTTTCTTTGAATAAAGATGTAATAATTGAAACTAACTCACCTTCATTTTCTAAAATACTTGGAAATAATTTTCTACATAGTTTACTAAAATTTTCACCATATTTTTTCTTTATAATTTTTAAATCACTATTCATAAAGCCCCCAGAAAAGTAATATTATTATAACATTATTTTAGAAAAAAGATAGTCCCTACTTTTTAGAAAGATTTCTTTTTAATAATTTTTCTGCAAGATCATACTCCTTAAACTCATAACATCTAGGTATATCGCTTACATCTATATAGCCATATAAATATAGATATTTATTAACCATTGTAAATAAATACTCTATTTCATCAGAATATTTTAACTTGCGATAATACTGCATTAAATAAAGCATTATTGAATTAGTATTAAAGGTCTCATCCTCAAAAGTTGGATAAGAACCAGTTAAATCAATTATAAACTTTAAATATCTTTGAATGTCAAAATCAAGTTCAATTGGATTTATAACTTGAACACCTAAAAAATCACTTGCTATATTTCCATACTCTAGTAAATGTGATAGATTAAAAGGCTCATTATTTACTCTAAAAAAATTATCAATATCATAAGTAAATACTGTATTTCCACCACATAAGGCTTTTATATCATTTCCTTTTTTAGCTTTCATATAAGGACATAAAGTCTTTTTACCATCATAAAAAAGTTCAAATGCTTTTTCATTATTATTAAAAATATTAAAATTTAAATTACTTTCTTCATTCAAAGAAACTGAAGTAACAATACATTTTATAATTTCATAAAGGCTTTCATTTTCACTTATGGAATTAAAAAACTTATTATAAATCTGCATATAAGTTTCATTTTTGTTATACTTACTAAAACCCTCATAATTAATATTAAATATTAAAGGTATTTTATTATTTTTAAAATTTTCACATATATTAATTTTATTCATTAACATTCCTTTCTAATTAGCTTTCTTTCTAAATTATCTTGCAGACAAATATCAAGTGATGAAGTACACACAAATCTTTCATCCTCTTTGTCAGTAAATTTTACACTTATACCACCTTTTTCTTTCCAATTTAGTAAATTTTCTGAAAAGTCATCTATTAAAATATTTCCATTTGGATTTACAACATCAGTTTTATCTATAGTATTTGGAACGCATATAGTTTTAACATCACTATTTTTTCTTATATCAAATATTTTAGCACTCATTTCATTAAGTGAATTTATTTTTGTTAAAATACTTACATTATATTTATTTTCACTTATAATCTTATTTATATAATAATATGCTCGATTAAGTTCTAAAGAGATGCTTATCAAATAATTCCAATCAAGTTTTTCATAAAATTCAATTACTTTTTTTCTATCCTTTAAATCAATATTTTGTCTTTGCATCATTTCATAAGAAATACTCATTGTTCCTCTTATCACCCCATCATAATCAATATATATATCTTTTTTCATAATTTCCTTTCTTTGTGTATTTTTTACACATTTATATTTATTAAAAAAGTGCATTATATTGCATTTTCTTTTCTAACATTCTTATTAAATTTATATAGTTTTGCAGGCTTTTTACCCTCGAAAACCTCGTATTTATTTGTATCAATAATTACTTTCTCATTAATAAGTTTTTTTCTAAAATTGCGTCTATCAAATTTTTCCTCGAGTACTATTTCATATACTTTTTGAAGTTCTGGAAGTGTAAATACATCTGGAAATAAACTTTTTAATATGCTTGTTTTAGTAATTTTATCTTTTAAAACATTTAATGAATAACTGATTATTTCATTATGGTCATAAGCAAGCTGCGGTATATTATTTATTGAAAAATATTCAGCATTTGATGTTTTTAAAGTATTTTTTAAAAGAGATACTTTTTTAGAATCAATTACCCCAATAAAAGAAATACCTATCATTCTTTGTAAATTACTTCGATCTAGTTTATCAAATACACCACACATCTCAAATTCAATATTTTCAAGGCCTGTTTTTTCTTTGAGTTCTCTTTTTGCACCATCAACTAAAAGTTCATTATTATAAAGTGCTCCACTTGGAAGTGCCCAATAGCCATTAAAAGGATTATTGGTTCTTTTTATAAGAAGCACTTTAACATCACCTTTTTCTACAGTAAATAATGTTGTTATAACATGAATACCAATATTTTTATATAAACTATTTTTTAACTCCACTACATCCTCCGTATAATTACATTATATGTGTATTCACTACACTTGTCAATAAAAAATCAAATTTTTATGATAAAGAGTATAATTTACTAATAATTTTTTCCAGTATAAAAAAGCACCATTATAAAATGATGCTAATTATTTATGAGATAAAGTTACATGTAAAGATAAATCTTTAGTAACTGGAGTATTTTCTGCAATTGATTGGCTATTTACATAGCCATATCCTTCATAAGTAAGATTTATTCCTAAAAGTGTACATAAAGTTTTTACTTCAGTAATTGAATAACCAGTTAAATTAGGCATTACAAAGTCCTCTTTATTAGTAAGTAAGAATACTTTATCACCCTTAACAACACTAATACCCTTTAAAGGATATTGATTTATAATATATTTACCTGTTCCTAAAGTAATTACATTAATACCTTTATTTGTAAGATTTTCCTTTACAGAGTTTGTTTCTTTAGAAATATAGTTTTCAAGTTTAATTATTTTATTTTCTGATTCATAGGCATTTTGAGTAATATTTGCATAACTTGCTATTTCATCAACTGCTTTAGTAACTGCTCTTGCAAATGTACCTTGAGTTGCTTCGATTTTTTTAACCGCTGCATAAACTATATATTTAGGTTTATCGCTTGGGAAAAATCCTGCAACTGAATAAATTTGGTCGTATTCTCCCTTTAGATAACCCTTTCCATTTGGATCAGGTATTTGTGCTGTACCGGTTTTCATTGACATTGTAACAGTTTTAGGTTGCCATACTTTCATAAGTCCATCATAGTTTGCACTATACATTAAACTTCTTAATTTCTGTGCTGTTTCACTTTTCATTTTTTGACCTAAAGATTCTACTTTACTTTCATATGTAGTTTTACCATCATAATCAACAATTTTATTTATAACATAAGGTTTAAGCATTACTCCATCATTTGTAAGCATAGTAAGTGCCTGAAGCATTTGAATTGGTGTGATGATAATACCACCTTGACCAAATGATGCTGTAGCAACTTCACTTTCATATTTAAATTTAGTTGTTCCCGCAAGTTCACCAGATAAAGTTATACCTGTTTTTTGACCAAAACCAAATTTATTATAATAATTAAGTAGTTTTTCTCTACCTAAATTTTTAGCAAGTATTGAGGCCGCTACATTCGATGAATACATAAATCCTGTATCAAAAGTTATTTCACCCCAACCAACTTTATTATAATCAGATATTACAACATCGGCTACTTCAATTGAACCTGATTTATAAGTATCTTGTCCGTTATAAATACCCTCCTCCATTGCTGAAGCCCAAGAAAATATTTTCATCGTAGAACCTGGTTCATAAGCATATGAAACAAGAGGATTTAAATAATTTGTTAGTGTATTTAAATCATTAGGATTAAATGTAGGATATGTACTTGAAGCCACTATTGCACCAGTATGAGCATCCATTATCGTAAAAATAGCAAATTCAAAATTAGTTTTTTCTTTTAAATCATTGATAGCATTTTCCGTAATAAGTTCAATATTACTATCAATTGTTAAATATATATCACTACCAGATTGGGCTTTTGTTTCATAATATGGTTTATTAGGAAGCATATAACCTTTGGCATCTCTTTGATAAGTAATGGAGCCATTTTTACCACTTAATAAGTCATTATAATAACTTTCAATGCCAAGTTCGCCTTGTATAGAACCATCATCGTGAGTTTTAGCATAACCTACTAAATAAGATGCAAAGCTACCCATTTTATAATACCTTTGAGTACTTTCAATAAAATCTATTCCTGGAAGTTCTAAATCGACTATCTTTTGTTTAACAATTTCTGTTAAATTTCTTCCTTTTTTACCAAATTCAACTTGGTAAGCCTTTTTATTTAAATATTTAAGTATTTCTGCTTCATCCATTTCAAGTATTGGAGCAAGTGCTGCAGCAGTACCCTCTTTATCAACTACATGCTGAGGATTATTTTCATCTACTGTTCTTGATGGTTCTAGATAAGCAATTAAAGTATAAGAGTTTACACTTATTGCAAGAGCATCACCAGCGGCATCATAAATTGTGCCTCTTTTAGCATAAAGGGTTTTTGTAACTGTATTTCTAGAGGCTGCAAACTTTTTTAGATTCATTCCATCTACATTTCCCGATAAAGAAACGTATAAAAGCCTTGCTATTGCAAGGCATAGTAAAAGAGAAACTATTGGTAAAATAAATTTATTAGGTTTTACAGTTACTCTTTTTTTCATATTATTTTACTTGAAGTATACTAGAGTTATTATATGAAAGTCCATATTCTTTAGCAACATTAAAAATATTATCTATTGAGGCAAGCTCATCTATTTGCATAGAAAGACTTTCATTTTCCTCTTCTTGAGAAGAAATCTCTTTTTTAAGTTTTTCTACATCAATATTTGTTTTAGTAACTAAACTAGATGTATAAACATTAAGCATTGGAATAAGACATAATAAAAGAATAATTATGAAATACATAAATTTTTCACCCTTTAAAAGTCTAACTCTTTTTTGATTTTTCTTTCTCATCTTATATCCTTTCTACAATTCTAAGTTTTGCGCTATGACTACGAGAATTTTCATTAATCTCTTCATCTGTAGGCAAAATTGGTTTTTTATTAATAATTTTTATTTTAGGTTTATATTCATCAGGTATATCTATCATTCCTTTTAAAATATCATCCACTTCACTATATTTTTTAAATATTTGTTTAACAAGTCTATCTTCCAAAGAATGAAAGGTTATTACACATATTCTTCCACCCTTACTTAGCATATCAATTGCATCTGGTAAAGCTTTTTCAATTACTGAAAGCTCATTATTTACCTCAATTCTAATTGCTTGAAATATTTCTCTTTCTGGATGATTTTTATAAAAATATGAAGCACCAACAGCTTTTTGAATAATGTCTACGAGTTCAAATGTTGTAACAATTTCTTTATTTTTTCTTTCTTTACATATTGCACTAGCAATTACTTTAGAATATTTTTCTTCAGCATATTTAAAGAAAATATCAGTAAGTTTTTCTAATGAATATGTATTTACAACATCTTTTGCAGTAAGACTATTTTGAGTGTCCATACGCATATCAAGTGGTGCATTTAATTTAAAAGAAAACCCCCTTTTTGCATCATCGATCTGAGGTGAAGAAAAACCTAAATCAAATAGGAAGCCATCCACTTTTAAAATATTTTCTTTTTCTAATGTTTCCTTTAAGTTTGAAAAGTTTTCCTTGAAAATAGTAAAGTTATCACCAATTGATGAAAGTGCTTCTTTAGAATACTTAACCGCATTTTCATCTTCATCGAAGGCAAATAGTTTTCCCTTTTTATTTTTTTCTAAGATAACCTTAGAATGTCCGGCATAGCCAAGTGTACAATCAACATATGTTCCACCATCTTTAATATTTAGTCCATCAATAGACTCTTTTAATAAAACACTATAATGCATCTTTTTCATCAAATAAATTCTCCGCAATATCCACAAGTGATGAAGCATTGTCATCTAAATATGAATTAAATGCATCTTCGTCCCAAATCTCAAGATGATCATTTACTCCAATAACTACGCATTTGCCTTTTAAACCAGCATAGTTAATTAAAGGTTCACATATACTTACTCTACCACTCTTGTCTAAACCTATATCAGAGGCTCCTGAAAAGAAAAAGCGTAAATAACCACGAGTATCTTTCTTGTTAAAAGGAAGAGTACTTAGTTTACTAACAAGTTTTTCCCACTCTTTATTTGAGTATACATATAAACATTTTTCAAGTCCTTTTGTAATTATAAAAGACTCTCCAAGTTCTAATCTATACTTAGTAGGAATAACTAAACGATTTTTTTCATCTAAATTATGATGAAATTGTCCAATTAGCATTTTTATTCCCCACTTTCTTCCACAGTGTGCCACTGTCTACCATTATGATACTATAAACATTAAAAAAAGTAAATGTTTTCATCTACTTTTTTAATAAACTTAATCAAACTTTACACTTGTTTACAGATTAATTTTCTTCTTTTTCTACATTAAGTACTTCTTTACCATTATATTTACCACATTTAGTGCATGCTCTATGAGGTCTTAAAGTACTTCCACAACTTGGACATTTAGTTAATGCTCCAACTTCTTTTTTAAGATGAGTTCTTCTCATTCTCTTTTTTGTTTTACTTGTTCTTCTAAAAGGAACTGCCATATTTATTCACCACCTTCATTACTACTTAATACGCACCAATTATCTCCCTTTAATTTTTCAGCATCACACAAGGTATATCTAATTGGGACTTCCAATACAATATTTTGCCACAAAAATTCATTAATATCAAGTGCATTTTGATTTTTTTCTATAAAATCTGTAATTTCATCATCAATATTAATGTCATATGGATAATCTAACTCTTCTAGTGAAACACTATCAAGTAACACCATTGTACCATAAATATGAATATTAATAAAGTATTCATCTATATCATTTCTTGTAATAAAACCAGAATAATTAACATCATCAAGTTTTTTAATTGGACTATTTTCAAGAAACTTTGCATCATATGATACTTTTCCAGAAATATCTATTCTATCTTTATAATTTAATGCACTTAAATCTAATTTCATTTTCATTTCCTTTCTAAAAAATTATATCATAAATCTTCAGATTATGAAACATTATCTTGATTTTTTATTTTCTATTTCATCTTTTATAGTGTTAATCCATCTTATTAAAGGATCTGCTGTTTTAACATCATCAGGATTAAATATATATTTTGTAGGAAGAGGTTTTGTTTTAACTTCTTTCATAGGATTTCTACCTATTTTTTCCTCAACCATTTTAATTTTTTCATTAACATTATGAAGACTTATCGCGAATCTGTGAATTTCTTCTTTACTTTCAGCTTTTTCTAAAGATTTTATTATCAAATTTCTAATCCCTATCAACTTATTTCTATATTCTCTTAAATTTTCCATAAACCCTCCAATGCATATTATATAATATTTATTATAATTTATCTACTTAATTTTTTATAAGCAATATCTAATATCTTTTCTTTGCGAATAGTAACTGACTTTTTTAGAAATTCTTTTCTTTCTAATGATAAATACATAGTATTATCTATAATATCATAAATTTTATTCATATCTATTCTTGGATATATTCTTAATAGTGCATCATTTAAATCAGGAATATCCTTTGCATAAAATTCACTATAAGTGATTTTTTTATTTTCATATGTATATACCGGGTAAATACTATATGCTACATTTTTAAATTCAGATTCGTTATTTAATAGATAATTTATTTTTTCATCAGTTAAAAGTGGATGTAACGCTGAACCACAATCATATACTGGTGCAAATTTAAGTGCTTCTCCATCATCAATTACGCCAAAATTCGATAAATGCCTATCAGTATTTCCTATTAATGTATCTACTACAAACATATTCCAAAAGTTTTCTATCATCAGTTTTTTATCAAAATCATAATTTAAATTATTAAATACTTCGTAAATATCTTCAATTTTAGTAGTAAATTTTTTATCAACGTCGGTAATACTATTTGCAAGTGATGAAAATTCAATTAATTTTTGTTTTTCATTTGTAAAATCTTTACAAGCAACTACTACTTTTTGTTTAACTTCTTTTTCCTGTTTTTCATTATATATTCCAAGTATAACCTTTTGTACTGGAATATTTACACTTTCAAATATTTTACAACCAATATATTCAGAAAAGACATTATTAATATATGATAAGGGCATATTTTTTTCTCTTATAGGGTCAGGAAATTTAAGTAAATAAACTTCCCCATTATAAATAATCTTTTTCTTTTTTTCACTGCCACCATATTCGCATACCTTTTCTATAGAATTTGTAAAGTCTACAGCATTCATATTACACCTCTCTTCTAACATTTATTATATAATATTTATAATAATTTATCTACTATAACTTTCCTCATAATCTTGAACATATTTACCATTATATGAGGAAATTGCTAGCATTTTTAACTGTTCTAAAGGTAAATTTAAGCTAGTTGATAAACTATTTAGTTTTTCTAAATAATCAGGCTTAAATTTAATACTTGTAAAATCAATTTTACCATAGCCACATAATCTATCAAATTCATTATTTAAACTAAAACTAACTATTTTACCATTAAAACAATTAAAGTCTACATCAAAGTAATTAAACATACCTAAAACATATAAATTACATAAAAGATATTTGCATCTTTGTCTATCTTCTTTTTTAGAAAAATCGGGATATTCATTGAATACAATATGATATATTTCTACAATACTTTTTTCATATTCTGTTATAGGCAAAACTCTCATATTATTAAGATTACTAATTACATTTGTTTCACCTTTTACTATTTTTAAAGCATTTTCCTTGTCATATACTCTAAAGTTATAACCACTATCTTCATTAAAACTTATTTCACTTATTTTTTCATTATTTTTGAATTTACCACTATAGTAACTTACTAATTCATTATTTTTTAAAGATACTAAATATTCAATATTATCTCCATTTACAATTGAAATATTTATTGAACTTTCAGCACTTTTCTTAGTAAATATTTTAGCCATATAAATAATTTTTTCAATGTTATTTGTATAATGACTTAAAACGTTATCTAAAACTTCACTAGCATTTTCTTTTATAATATCACTTTCTATACCAATAGATATATATTTATTACCATCATATTCATACTTTTTTTCTAATCCCATTTCACAACCTACTCTCTACATATTAATAATATAAAAAAATGTCCAGCACTTCAATAGCACTTGACATAATTTTTACATATTATTAAGTAGTTTTTTATAATAGAATTCAATAGCGCTAAATTTTAAAAATAATTTATGATTTTTCTAATATTTTCTCATTTACATTACTAATTTTATTTGATATACTTTCTTTACAGAGAAATGTAATATCATTAGATATATTATTTTTCTGTCTTGGTCTGTAAAAAGGACCAAACCCGTGTTGGTGCCAAGCACCGCTTAAAAAGGCAATCTTTATTAAGATTGTTTTTTTAATATGAAAAATACATCAAAAAATATTGACGTTGATAGTAACATTTAGTATTATTTTATTACCGGAGAGAAAACTCGTCAGGTCGATAGCTAGAAGTCGATTAGATATAATTAAGCGTAATGTAAGTACGCCGCTCTAGTTGGGGAAAACCACTTTTGTGGTTTTTTTCTTGATTTTTTATTTACATTATAAATTTTCTTTGGTATAATTTTCTTACAGAGAAATATAATATTATTATAGATATATTATATATCTGTCTTGGTCTGTAAAAAGGACCAAACCCGTGTAGGACCATTGTCCGCTTAAAAAAGTAACCTTTATGGTTGCTTTTTTAATTATATTCTCTTTTTATGTAAATCATTATATATTTTTCTCATTTCTTCTTCCGTAAAAAAGAATTTTTCACCTTTTGTAAAGCCTTTTTTATGAATATATTTATAATAATATTTATCTAAATAAGTCAGCATATCAGTTAATTGAAATAGTCTTTTTTCTTCGTGATTAAAAGATATTCTGTGTTCAAATCCTGAAAATTTAGTAAATGCTTGATCTAAAATTTTCCCAAGAACTTCCTGTCCGTTATCGTAATATAGAACAATTTTATCATATTTATTTAAGTATTTATCAATTTTTTTAATCATAGAATTTATCTCAAAAAGTAATTTTTTTCTTAATAAAGAACTATCATTAATATATTTTTTGTCTATTATAATAGTATTATATTTAACATCTACTTTTCTCGAAAAATGGAACAAAGATTTGAATATACTTTTTCTTATAATTAATGAAAACTTAGCATACTCACCGCGTTTCATAATCAAATTAGCCATATGAATCATACCAGTATAGCCTATTCTTTTTAAACGATCATTTAAATTATTTATTTCTGGAGTAATGTCATTATTTTGATCATGGAATGTAAATGAAACTCCATAAAGCTGCGATGATCCATTTTCAAAGCCGAAATCTCCAGTTTCATCTACAAAAATATTTAGTCTTTTCATGACAATAACCCCCTTTACTATGTATAAACATTATACTATAATTCAAGATATTTTCCTAGAAAAAAATAATATTTTTAAACAAAAAAAATTATGGTTAATCCATAACTCTTTTAAACATTTTTTCTAAATCATATATGCTAAATTTTATAATAGTTGGTCTTCCATGAGGACAATTATAGGGATTATCGCATTTAACAAGTTCATCTAAAATATAAGTGATTTCCTCCATTGAAATATGATGATTTGCTTTTATACTCATTTTACAGGCAAGTGTAATTGCAATTTTTTCCTCGAACTTAACTCTGTCAAAATTTTTATCAGTATTTAAAATAATATCAATTATTTTTCGTACGCTTTCCTCTTCATAACCCTCTTTTAAATAAGATGGGTGGGTTTTTATAACAAGTGTATTTATACCAAACTCTTCAGCATCAATACCAATACTTGCAAGCATATCAAGTTTAGTTTTAATTATATTATATTCTGAGGAAGTAAACTCAATAGTAATTGGAATAAGCATACCTATTTTTGATATTTCTTTTTCTCTTAACTTTTGCATATATCTTTCATAATTTATTCTTTCATAAGCAGCATGTTGATCAAGTAAATAAATACCATCTTCATTTTCAGCAATAATATATGTACCAAGAGCAAGTCCAACTGGGTAAAGTTTTAATGACTTTAACTCTTCGTTTTTAATAATTTCTTTTTCTTCGAAATCCATAAAATATTGATCTGGCTTTTTAACTTCCTCTTCGGGTAAAGCAATTTTTTCTTCCTCTTTTTTAGCAAAAATATTTTTTATATCGTAATCATTTATTTTATTATTTAACTGCATGTGTTCATAATTATTCTCTTCCGTTTTTTCATCCTCAAGAGGTTTAATAATAAGTAAACTTTCATATAATGCTTTTTTAATTGTACTTGTAATAAGCTCTTTTAAATCTTTGATTTTAGATATTTTAACATCTTGTTTAGTCGGATGGATATTAACATCTACTACGGTTGGATCCGTTTCAATATTAAGAACTACAACCGGAAATTTACCTTCGGGTTTATAAGTATAATAAGCATCATTTATTGCTTCATTAATATCATAATTTTTAATAACCCTATTATTAATAAAGGTAATCATATGATTTTTTGAACTTTTTAAAATATGAGGTTTACAAGCATAACCATAAATAGTAAAGTCATTATTACTATTTTTTATTTCAAGCATATTCGAAGAAATATTTGCTCCATAAATTTCATGGATAACTTTTAACATGTTACCTGAACCACTTGTTTTAACTATTTCTTTTCCATTATTAGTAAGTGTAAAAGCAATACTTTTTTCAGATAATGCTAACTTTTCTACAAAGTTTGTTATACTTGCTAGTTCACTAGCTTCACTTTTTAAATATTTAAGTCTTGCAGGTGTATTATAAAATACATTAGTAACTGATATACTTGTACCTTTTCTTTCTTCGCAAGGTTCAACTTTATCAATTACACCACCTTTTAAATGAATGTAAGTGTTTTCCTTACCATTACAAGTTTTTAGTTCAATTTCAGATACTGATGCAATTGAGGCAAGGGCTTCACCACGAAAGCCTAAAGTATCAATAAAATATAAATCATCCTCTTTATATATTTTCGAGGTTGCATGGCGTAAAAAACATTCTTTAGCATCAATACTGTCCATACCTTCTCCATCATCAGTAACAATAATATCATCCATTCCAGCATTAAGAAGTTCAATAACTATTTTGCTTGCTCCTGCATCTATAGAGTTTTCAGTAAGTTCTTTAACAATTGAGGCAAGTTTTTCAATAACCTCACCCGCAGCAATTTTATTTGCTAAAAGTTCATTCATTACTTTTATTTTACTCATATTTTTTACCTATAATACTTTCTCTTAAATTAAAACTATCATTATTTAAATAAATATTTGCTCCTTTTTTAAAGTAAATAAAGAAATTATCAAATACTAAATCTGTATTATTATTAATCTTTACCATTTTATATTTATCTTTATTTTTATATGTTTTAACCGTTAAATTTGGCATAAAAATACATATATTTATATCTTCATCACTATATAAAGAAATATTATCAATTGTAAGTTCAAAACCTTTTTTTAAATTAATTATTTTTTCCTTTAAAATATTTTTAGACCTTTCTGTTATAACCTTTGTATCAAATCCAGGACTATCTATTATTGTTAAATTATCTTTATTTATTTCTATAAAATCAAGGGTTGTATTACGGTAATGTGATACAGTAATATTTTCATCAAATAAAGTATTTATTAAAGTTGATTTACCACTTGAAACAATACCTGTTATTAATACTTTTTTATGTTTTTCTATTAAAGAAAATAAATTATTTTTAAGTTTAGTATTTTTGTAAGAAAATATTAATGGTTTAATTTTAAAACTATTTTCTATATTTCTTATTATACTTTCATATTTAATATTTTTAGGTAAAATATCTACTTTAGTTAGAACAAATACTTTATCATTTTGTATATTTTCATATATTTTAATTGTTTCATTAGAAAGTGATAATATATCACATAAAAATATTGTAAATATTTTCTTTTTATTAATATTTTCTAGTAACTTATTATTATCTATATAATTATTAAGTTCAATATTTTTATTATAATGGGTTAAATCAAAACATCTTTTACAAATGTCACTACCCTTTACTGCATAACCTATTTTATTTATATCTTCATATTGTAATGTTTCACCACAACCAATACATTTATTCATAATAAACTCCTTTATTTAAAACACCTGTTTTATTTAATTTTTTATAAATAAACTTTTCAAAAAAACGATTTATTTTTGTTCCAAGAGGTTCAAAAGCTCCGATTGGATTTACTAAAATACTTATGCTTTCATTTCTATTTGCTCCGAGAATATCTGTTATAAGTTGATCTCCAACAAAAGCAATTTCTTCGGGATTTAATTTATAAATACGCATAATCTTTTTATATTTTTTTAAAAATGGTTTTCGTGAAGAATATGAAGTATCAAGATTTAATATTTCTTTAAAAGGAGTAAGCCTTTTTTTAGTGGCATTAGAAAATATAATGACTTTAAAATCATCAGAAATAATCGAAAGAAGTTCCTTTATATCTTTTGAGGGAACATCCTCTTTATAAGAGGCAAGCGTATTGTCTAAATCAAAGGCAATACACTTAATCTTCATTTTTTTTAATTTTTTATAATTAATATCAAATATGCTTTTATAATACATATCTGGAATAAATTTATCCATACTTTTTCCTTTCTAAAATAAACTTAATTGGCTACTTTCAGGCATACCCTTAAAAATACCCATAGCTTTCATTTTATCAATAAGTGTTGTTGAAACTTTACATCTTGATTGGAAATCTTCGATTGAAATAAAAGGATGTTTTTTTGCTTCATTTTCAATATTTTTAGCAACTGTTTCACCAAGTCCATCAATTGTAATAAATGGTGGTATAAGTGATTTATCATCTGCGACATCAAAGGTCATAGCTTTACTTTTATATAGGTCAAAAGGAAGTACTTTAAGTCCCCTTGCGGCCATTTCTAATGCCACGGATAAGCTTTCAAGTGTTCCACCCTCTTTATTTGTTGCTTCGAATCCTTTATTTCTTATATCAATAATTTTTTCTTTAATTTCATCATAACCCTTAATCATTGCCTCAATATCAAAGGCAGTTGCTTTTGTAGAAAACCATGATGCATAAAAGTATACAGGCATATGTACTTTATACCAAGCAATTCTAAAGGCTGATGTAACGTATGCAGCAGCGTGAGCTTTTGGAAACATATACTTAATTTTTTGACAAGAATTTATGAACCAATCTTCGATACCAGCTTCTTCCATCGCCCTCTTATGTTCTTCCCAAGTTGCAGGATCTTTTGAGGCTTTTCCTTTACGAACAAATTCCATGATCTTAAAGGCTTTTATTGGTTTAACACCATGATAAATTAAATAAACCATAATATCATCACGACAACCAATAACCTCTTTAAAAGGAACAATATTATTTTTAATAAGTTCTTGAGCATTACCAAGCCATACATCTGTACCATGTGAAAGGCCCGCTATTTTAACAAGTTCAGCAAAAGTTGTAGGTTTAATCTCTGAAACCATTCCTATTGTAAAGTTTGTACCAAATTCAGGTATTCCTAGAGTACCTGTTGGGCACATAATTTGTTCATTAGTTACACCAAGTACATCAGTCGAAGAAAATATTGACATAGTATCTTTATCATCAAGAGGTACTTTTGAAACATCAGTTTTTGATAAATCTTGAATAAGACGAAGTTGAGTTGGATCTGAATGACCTAAAATATCTAGTTTTAAAAGGTCTTCCTCGATTGAATGGTAATCAAAGTGTGTTGTTCTCCATGCACTTTCTGGGTCATCGGCAGGAAATTGGAACGGTGTAAAATCAGATACTTCCATATAATCTGGAACAACAACTATTCCTCCTGGATGTTGACCAGTAGTTCTTTTTACACCAGTACATCCCATGGCAAGACGTTCAATTTCTATACTACTTTTATTCATTATACCTTTATCTTCGAAATAACCTTTTACAAAACCATAAGCAGTTTTTTCAGCAACAGTACCAATTGTACCAGCACGATAAACATTATCTACACCAAATAATACTTTTGTATATTCGTGTGCACTTGCTTGATTTAAATCAGAGAAGTTTAAGTCAATATCCGGAACTTTATCAGCATTAAATCCTAAGAATGTTGCAAATGGCATATCTTGTCCATCTTTTTTCATCATTTCCCCACAGTTAGGACATTTCTTATCTGGAAGGTCAAATCCTGATGAATATGTGGCTCCTAAAGTGTTACCATTTTCATCTTCGAATATTGAAGTTTGACAATTTAAACATCTATAATGAGCAGAAAGTGGATTAACTTCAGTTATACCCATCATAGTAGCAACAAAGGAAGAACCTACTGAACCACGGGAACCTACTAAAAAGCCTTCATCATTTGAGTGTTTAACAAGTCTTTGAGCAATAAGATAAATTGGGTCGAATCCTCCACCAATGATACCTCCTAAAGTTTTCTTAACTTTTTTCTTAATAGCATCTTCAGTTTTATCTCCATCATCCTCACTCCAATGGTTTTCAACATACTCTGTAACAATTTCATTTACTTTATCATAACCTGTAATAATTGTCTTATGTAAATTTTTGAATGTTTCTTTAGTAAGTTCTTCATCAGAAATATCTGGATTTTCTTTTTGAAGTTTTTCATGCCAATATGTATAAACTATATCACCATAAAGTTCTTTAGCAATTCTTTCCTCAATATTAAATGGTAAGTTCTTACCATACCAAGAGGATGCTTTATCATATACAAGGTCAGTTACCACTCTTTTACAATCTAGATAACTTTTTCCATCATCACTTCTTACTCTTGGTGAAAATGGAACTCCATGAGTATCAATAATAACCTCAATTTCATCGACCATATCTAAAACTTTATTAGTGTTTTCAACAACTATTTCATAAGCAAGATCTTTACCTAAAAAACTAAAATCTGAAAGCATTTCTTCAGTAGTTCTAAAATGCATCGAAGGTATTACTTTAATATTATTTTTTGCAAGAGGATGGCGTCCACCACCAGGTACTTTTTGATTAATAATAATTTCACGATATATTTTATCTTCTCTAGAAAAATGATGTACATCTCCAGTAGCTACAATAATCTTTCCATTTTTCTTAGTTTCATTAATAACCTTTTTTAAATGATTTTCTAATTCATAATCATTTTTAAAATCACCAGTTTGAATTAAGTGACCATAACACTCTTTTGGTTGAACTTCAACATAATCATAAAAACCAATTATTGATACAAGATCTTCACTAGATTTACTTCTTGCCTCAATAAAAACTTCACTTTCATAGCAACCACTTCCGATAAGTAAACCTTCCCTAAGTTCGTTTAAAACACTTCTTGGAATTCTTGGTGTTTTATATAAATAAGTAGTATTTGCAAGAGAAATAATTTTAAATAAATTTTTAAGACCTACCCTATCTTTAGCAATTGCATTAAAATGATATGTTCTACCAAATTTAAATAGTTCTTCTTTAGAAACTAAATTTTGTAGTTCATTTACATTATATATTTTTTCATTTTCAAGTTTACTAATCATTTTATTAAAAACAAGAGCAGTTCCTTCAGCATCATAATCTGCTCTATGATGACTTTCTTCATCAAAAGGAACATTATATCTTTTTACAAGAGCTGATAAACTATGACGAGCAAAACCTCTATCTAAACTTCTTGATAACTCTAATGTATCAATTACAGCATTTGTAAACTTACCTAAATTATATTTTTTCATTGCCATTTCAATAAAAGAAATATCAAATTTAGCATTATGAGCAACCATTGGAAGATCACCAGTCCATTCAAGGAATCTTTTGGTAACATTTTCCTCTGTATCGGCAGAGGATACCATATCATCGGATATTTCAGTTAAAGCGGTAATATTATCTGGTATATGAAACCCTGGATTAATAAATTCATCAAATCTATCAGTTATAATACCATCTTCGATTTTAACAGCACCAATTTCAATCATTACATCTCCGGATGCAGCATTAAAACCAGTTGTTTCAGTATCAAATACAACAAAAGTTGAAGTCTTAAGGGGAGCATCTATTGGGTCTTTTACAATATGTACCACATCATCAACAAGTGTAAGTTCAGTTCCATATAATCCTTTAAAATGTTTAGTAGGATCCTCAATATTTTTATTGTGAGCTTTAATAAGTTGATAAGCAATTGGAAATCCTTGACAGCCATTATGGTCAGTAATTGCAACGCCCCTATAACCCATATTAATTGCATTAGTAACAAGTTCATTTGTATGTTTTGCAAGGTCTACTTTAGTTACTCCATCCATTTGACTCATCATTGTATGAGCATGAAGTTCTACTCTTTTAACTTCAGCATTATCAGAAATAGTCACATCCTTTGAGGCAATTTTTTCAATAGAACGAGGTTCAATAATAAAGGAATGCAAATAATCATCCATTTTAACAGAGCCAAATACTCTAATCCAACTTCCTACTTTAAGTCTTCCCATTATATTATCATTTTCATCTTTATCAAACTTAACTATCTTCATTAAATAACTATCAGTTTTATCAGATACTTTTAAATTATTAATATAAAATGCACCCTTTTTACCTTGTCTTTCAATAGTTTCCATTCCAAAAATATAAACCTCAAAAATAATATTTTTGGCTTCTTCATTAATATCAATTAGTTTAGTGGGTTCTCCTTCTACATGAGCACCCATTATCATTGGATTTTCTTTTACTTTTACTACAGGCTCTTCATTCTCTTTTTCAATTTCCTCTTTAATTTTTTGTGCTTCTTTATCATCTAAGCGAATCTCAACATCTATATTTAATCCATACATCTTAAATAAATTTTTAATTTTAGGTAAATCATATTCAATAATATTACTTTCAATAGAAAAATGAGTAATTATTTTAGCAACCCCATCTTCATAAGTAATATGAATTTTTGATAATGATGGTTTATCAATATAAAAAGATGTAATTAGTTCATTTAAATAAACATTTAAAATATCTTCATCCATATTTTCATACTCTAAAGTTACAAAGCAATCACTTTTACCTTTAATTTTATTTTTGCATGCTAAAAATAGTGCATCTACACTTTGTTTATCAATTATATTTGGGCAAGTTAAAACAACATTATATACTTTACTTGCTCTATTAAATATAACTTTTTTAACTGTGGTACCTATAAAAGCATCACTGCTAAAATTTATACTATCAAAAAATCTTTGTACTTCATTATCCATAAACTACCCTATCACTTTCTTTTAATATTATTAACTAAAACATTTAATTTGTCAAACCTCTTTGACACTTTTACATTGACTATAATTAATTCATTAACTTTTAAATCATTATTTTTTGCATATAAAGACGAAAACATAGTTAAATTTACTTTACCAGTTTCATCCTCACACTCTAAAAAAGCCATTTCACCACCCTTTTTATCTTTAATAGTTCGAATACTTTTAATAAGCAAAACCATATTTATATTTTTAAATAAATAGTTCTTTATATTTTCTACTTTTATAACATCTTTATATTTACTACATGGATGATTAGTTATATACATTCCATAAGATAATATTTCAAATTCTCTTAAAGTAGTATCATCATATTCAGGATATTTAGTTAAAATAGGTTTTCCTAAACCATCAGAATAAATACTTGCATAATTTAAAATAACATCAATATTTTTTATCATTGTTTGCTTATTAATTTTAAATATATCTAAAGCACCACTTTTAATAAGAATTAAGTAAGTTTCATTATTTAAAAAACTATTTGTTTTAACAAAAAAATCAAATATATCATTAAAACCATTTTCTCTAATTCTTATTATTTTACTTATTATGTCATCATTTAATCCTCTTATAATGTTAAGAGGTAATAATATATAACCATTTTTTTCTGCATATTTATCTATTGAATAATTAATATTAGGTTTAAGTAATTTATATCCACTATTTTTAAGTGATGAAAGGATCTTTTCACATTTAGAAATATCTTTGTTATTTTCCAAAAGATAAAACATAAACTCTTTAGGATAGTTTGCTTTTAAATAGGCCATTTGATATGAAACTAATGCATATGCAACTGAATGTGATTTATTAAATCCATATCCTCCAAACTCTTTAATTTTGTTAAAAAGCTTTTCAACAAACTCTTTAGAATAACCATTTTTTATGCCTCCAGAAACAAACTTATCATGTTGAGCATTAATAATATCTTCTTTCTTTTTAGAAATTGCTACTCTTATATCATCAGCCTCAAATAAAGAATAACCAACCACTTTTTCAAATATTTTCATAACTTGTTCTTGATATATAATCGTGCCATAAGTAGAACCTAAAATATCAGTTAAATCACCAGCTAAATTAATACCTTCTTTTTTATTTTTTAAATACTCATCTATTTGTTTATTTGCTCCTGGTCTAACAAGTGCTAAAGACACAGTAAGTTCATTAAAACTAGTTATTTTAAGTTTATCTAATACACTTTTTGCATAACTTGATTCAAATTGAAAAATATCGTCGGTATCAGCATCATAAAATATTTTTAAAGTTTTTTTATCATCAAGAGGTATATTATTTATATTAAAATTTTTAATTTTTTTAGATACTTTACTTATTATATTTAATTTTTCAAGTGCTAAAAAATCCATTTTTAAAAGACCCATTTTTTCTAAATAAGGCATTTCAATACCAGTTTTTAAAGTTCCATCTTCATTTGAAATAGGAATAATTTTACCTAACTTTTCACTTGATATAATTACTCCAGCTGCATGAGTTGAGGTATTTTTCTTAAGACCCTCAAGGTGATAAGAAATATCATATAAGTTTTTAAGTTCACTATACATTTCAATATATTTTTTAACTTTTTCATTTTGATAATTTTCTTTTAAAGATAAAGAACTATTAATATTTTTAATAAATTTATCAAATACATTAGAATCTACTTTTAAAAGTTTTGCAAGATCTCTTAAAATAAGTTTTGCTTTGTAATTATTAAATGTAAGTCCTACAGCTACTTTATCAAAACCATATTTATTTTTTACATATTCAATCATATTAATTCTTTTATCAGACTCAAAATCAATATCAATATCAGGCATCTTTTTTCTATTTATATTTAAAAATCTTTCAAATAATAAACCATATTTAATTGGATCAATATTCGTAATCCCTAAAGAGTAACTTACTAAACTACCTGCAGCACTACCTCTACCAGGTCCTACAAAAATATCATTTTTTTTAGCATATAAAACATAATCATACACTATTAAAAAATAATCTACAAAACCCATTTTATTAATAACATCAAGTTCATATAAAATTCTTTCTTTATATTTATTAGATACTTTTCCATTAAATCTTTTATTTAATCCTAAAATACATAGTTTTTTTAAATATTCATAGTTATTATCACTATTATTAAATTTAGGTATATATTTTTTATCAAATGGAATTTCTAAATTGATTTGCTTACTAAATTCATGAGTTGTTTGAATATCTTCGAAAGAAGATGTTTTATAATAAGCATTATCATTATAAACAAAATTATCATTAAGCATTTTTAAGTATTTAAGATAAGGAATATCTTTTTTATATAAGCATCTTACATTATCTACATAAACTATTTTATCACTTATAAGTAGTGCATTATTTTTTTCTATATCATTACAAAAACCTATATAAACATTATCTTTATATTTAAGTTTTTCATAAATGTCTATACTTTTAAAAGGAATAATAACAAGTAAATTAGAATTTTCTAAATATGAAAGTTTCATATTATTCTTTAAATAATCAATTTTAAGAAGCTGTTGATAACCAAAATAATTTTTTGCATAGGCATAAATATGCATACTTTCATATACAGTATCAAGACCAATAATTGGTTTTATATTATTTTCTTTACATTTTAAATAAAAATCCATAAATCCGTTTAAATTTTCATCACAAATAGCACATTCTTTTATATTATTTTCATTCAAAAAAGAAATTAAATCAGGTAATTTAATTAAACTTTTAAGTAATGAATACTCTGTTGTAATTTTAAGTGGTATTAATTTCTTTTCTTTCATAAATTAATTGTAACATTATTAAGAATAAATATCTATAATTAAATTAATTTAATACTTTACTTTCTAATTTAAATTCTCTTGCAAATATTCTTTCATCCGAAGAATATTCAATTATAAATTGATTATTTTTAGAACATATAATAATCCCAATAGTTTTATTATCAGTTAACTCTTTAACATTTTTATCTATATAATTCATATAAACCTGTATTTGTTCAATATGTTCTTTTTTAAGTACAGTTACTTTGAGCTCTACAACTACATAGCATTTAAATTTCACATTATATAAAAGTAAATCAATGTAATTATAATTATTGCCTATTTTAATTTTGTATTCATTATCTATAAAACTAAAGCCATTTCCGAGTTCCTTTAAAAAAGATGAAATATTTAGCATTATATTTTCTTGTAAATATTTTTCTGATATAGAGTTAATATCAATATAATCACAATTTGGTATCATTATTGGATTAGGAACTAAATCAGGTAATTTTAGTTCTTCATTTGTAATTAATTTATTTTTAGTTTCTTCACCAAGTCTTTCGTATTCTTTAGATTTAATTCTATTTCTAAGTTCATCTCTAGTTAATAATTCTTTTTCACAAATATTAATATAATAATTAATTTCATTGTTATCTTTCAATGGCAAAAGTTCTACATAATGACTCCATGATAATTGGTGCCCAAATCGGGCACCTTTTTCAATCAAAAGGTAAAATTGTCTCATTCGTTTTAAAGTTGTTGTATTATATTTTTTACCAAGTTCTTGAGTAAGTTTTACAGAATATTTACCAATTATATTTTCACCATAACTTTTACCAGCTTCACTCAGCATTTTTCCTACATTATAATAAGTAGTTAAATCACTATTATTAATTGAATTTCTTTTAGCTAGCTTACTTATTTCATTATTTAATAATTCTTGTTTAATTTTTTCATAATAATTTATCATTTTTTGCCTCCATTTCCATTATTATTTTAAATTTTCTTGCAACGACTTTTTCATCTACTTTTAAAGTTGACTCCACGATAATTGGTGTGGCAATGCCACACTTTTTTCAATCAAAAGATAAAATTATCTCATTCTTTTTTTAGTTGACTCCAGAACAATTGGTGCGCGAACGGCGCACCTTTTACAATTAAAAGGTAAAAGAACAAAATATAATGACTCTATGTTAATTGTTACGCATTGGCACGACTTTTTCATTGGAAAAGATACTGAAGAATTGTATCATTCTAAATAAGGTACTTCGATTATATTTTTTACATACTTCAACAGTAATTTATCAGCATAACTACCAATAATATCAGTGTCATATTTTTTAACCGCATCGTTTAAAATTTTACTTATTTTCTTTAATAAAATACAATTAATACCTCCTTTCTATTTTTTAATCACGAAAAAAAAGATGCAAACGCATCCCAACAAAACTATTATAAATTTAATTTACTTTACAAATTAATAATAACAATATTTTTTAAATTAATCAAGACAATTCATCAGTATTATTTACTTTTTTGGTTTTCTAATTAATTGTAGATCATTAGATTTACATAGTACATTAGTATCACTATAAATATCATAATATTTATCAACCATATATCCAATATATTCAGTTGGTTCATTAAATGTAGGATTACTTAAATACTTTGAGAAATGTTCTGCAATAAATTCCTCAAAAGAGGAAAGTGAGTATGAAGAAAATTCTTCACTAGGAACACACATATATTCAAAAACTCTACAAAACAAATCTTCCTTTTTTATTAATTTAAAAAGACCAGAAAACATATGTCCTACTTCATGATATAAAAGCTGTTCAATATTACTTGCATACATCAAATTTTTATTTAAACAATTATTAATTAATTTATAGACTTTGTCATAATTAAGTTTCTCATTAATACATAATAATACATATTTTATTTTTTCAGCATCTGAATCTTTCATTAAACTTGTAAATGCATAAGAAGTCATGTAATAATTAGTTTTTTGCCAAAGAGAATATTTTGTTTTTGAATTATATTCAAATTTTGTTATAACCTCAGTTAACTTAAATGAATCTGCAAAATCGCCTATAAAATCTATTCTATTTATTAATTTAGGGTATTTTTCTAAAACTTTATCTAAAGCATTTAAATATTCTTTCAAAACTTTTGCATCCAATTTTTTATCATCTATATGTATATTGTTATACTCCATATATACCTTCCCTTGTGTCAAATATATTACCACAATAAAAATTACTAAACAAGAAAGATATTAATTTTGTTTTCAATATACCAAAAATTTTTAGTTTCTTTACACTTCATTTACATACATAATTATATTGACATTTTCCCTTTTTAGTGGTAGAATAGCAAACAATTAATCAAAAAAGGAGGGTTTTGGTTATGAAAAAATGTGATATACTAGCACTTATAAAAGCATGTCAAAATAAAATTGAGGAAATATTAGACATGAATATAAGTGAAAAAAACAAGAAAGGATTTGAAGAACTTTTACATGCAACAGAAAAACATTATAATATAGTGGAAAATGCAAAAGAAGATGACACTAAGTTATTTGAAAGTTATGCATCACTTTATAGTTCATTATATTATAAACTTAGAACTATAGATGGTAAAGTTTATAGTGAAAATGTAGGTCTTGCTTTATATACTCAACTTAAAAAAGCTGAAAGTAAAGAAGTTACTGAACCTAAAAAAGGAGTAAATAATAGTGAACCAACTAACGTAATTGATGTTGACTATGAAGAAGTTGATGAAAGGAAAAAGAAAAAGACTTTAGGTATTATAGCTGGAGCATCTTGCACTATTGCTGCACTTGCTATCATATTTTCTCTTGCAAAAGAAAATAGTAAACTTAAAAATCAAATTAATGGTTTAACTGAAGATGAACCTAAAGAAGCTCAAGAAACTGTAATTGAAGAAAAACCATCTGCTGATATCGAAGAAGAAATTACTATTGAAGAACCTTCGGATACTATTGAAGCAGAACCTATTGAGGAAGAAATAAAACTAGATTTAGCAAATATTGATATTAATGATGAAGATGCATTATATACTTATGCTGAAAAACTAGCAAATACCCCAGAAAATACTTTAACAGTTGAGGAAATTATAACTGCTTTAAAACTTGCAAATTTTGACTCTTTAGAAAATAAAAGTGTCTTTGCATCACGTGAAGAACTTTACAAAGCAAATACTGATTTAGGAAAACTTACTACTTTAGTAGGAACTGATAATGTTGTAGTATTAAACGAAGAAAATGATATCTTTGTTACCGAGGATACTTTAAAAGAAATGCTTGTTTGTATTACAAATAACGAATTAAAATTAGAAAACTTCTCTTCCCTAAAAGAGGAAAAAGGTTATAACATTTATAAGTTATACGAATTATGTGCAAAAAAATTAAATGATACTAATGAAGAAAATAAGGTTTTATACGCTAAACTATTTAATGAAATGACAGCAAGAAAATTTGAATCATTCTCACTTACTCCAGAAAGTCCAATTAGTCAATATTATTTGATGCTTGGAATGTTTAATGAAAATATGAATGCATCACTTGCTCTTACAACAAATCATGGATGGGGACCAACTTATGGAGAAATGAGAGATAATAATACAGTTTCAAATGGTTATACTGGTGATGAAATTGATGGAACATATGGTTATATCTGTATCGAAGAATTAATTCATCATTTAACTATTGGAAATCCAGACTATTCAATGTATTCAATTTATGCTGATGAAGTTATGATAGATAAAGGACTATCAAGATAAGGAGGTTTATATGAAAAATAATAAAAGTGGAAAAATATTAAATGTACTTCTTGGAATAATTGCATTTTTTGCTATAGTAGTTATTGTATTTTGGTTAATTTCTAAAAACAATAATACTACAAATAACATAAGTGAATTTAAAGATAATCTTACAAAAATGCAAGAAACTGCAAAAAAATATTTTGAGGATAAACTACCAGATTCTATTGGAGACACAACAATAATTTATCTTGATGAATTAATTGAAAAAGATATTTTAAAGGAAATGAAATATGGTAAAACTAAATGTGATGGTGATTTATCATATATATCCGCTACAAGAAGTGCTGATAACGAATATAAAGTAAAAAGTAATTTAGTATGTGGAAATACTTCAGATAATATTATTGAAAAAATATCTATTAAATCAGTTATCAAAGATGATAATGGTAAAACTACTGAAGTAGATAATAGTTCTAATAATTATAAAGATAATATTAAATCATCATGTGATTGTACATCTACTACAACATGTACAATTTATGAAATACCTACAGTATGTACTATTAAATATACTTATGAACACGTAAAACAAACTATTACTTGCCCTACTGGTTATAGATTAAATGGCAATGTATGTGAAAAAGAAACTGGTGATTATAGACAAGCAAATGAAAGTTATTCTGAAGAGCAAGTTAAAGTTGTTGATGCTAAGAAAAATGATGGCGGTTATCATAAAGTTTATACAGATTATATAGTAACTGGTGGCGTATCAACTAAATATTGTGAAAAAGGTACACTTCAAGGAGATTATTGCTACGAATACACTCAAAAAATTACAAATACAAAAGATTATTGTCCTACAGGATATGTTAAAGAAGGTAATAAATGTCGTAAATATACTGATATAATTTCTACTTCCGAAGGATATTGCCCTGCTGGATATGAAAAGAAAAATAATGCTTGTTATAAATATACAGATATTATTACTGATACTGAAAAGACTTGTCCTTCTGGTTACACTTTAGAGGGTAATACATGTTATAAATATACAAATCCTATTCCTTCAACAAGTGGAAAAACTTGTCCTTCTGGTTATACATTAAGTGGTAATACTTGTTATAAAACTACTGAACCTAATAAAGTTTATAGTTCATGGGGTAACCCAGTAAGTGAATATTCAACTAGAACCTATGAAGCACCATATACAACTGATACTGAAAAGAAGGTTTTAATGGGTAAAAATACTATTGCAGGTATAACAACTTATAACTATGCAATTTATCGTAGAACTGTTTCATATAAATGTAATTCAGGTACACTACAAAATGGTAAATGTTATCATTATACTAGTCCTTCCGGAGGAAACACTACTTATTCTTGTCCATCAGGTTATACTCAAAGTGGTAATACTTGTTATAAAACTACAAGTCCAAGTACATCTTCTACTAGATATTGTCCTTATGGATACACTCAAAGTGGTAATGTATGTTATAAGAAAACAGAATTAAGATATAATACTGAAAAATATTGTCCAAGTGGATATATCCAAGAGGGTAATACATGTTATAAAGAAACAGATTTAATAACTGAGTCTAAGAGTTATTGTCCTACAGGTTATACAGAACTCGGAGATAAATGTTATAAAACAACTCCTGCTAAAACATCAACTACTGAAAAAGTATATTCTTGTCCAACAGGTTATACTAAAGAAGGCAGCAAAGAAAATACTAAATGTTATAAACTAGTAAAAAGTGCTGATGAATACTATTGTGAAAATGAAAAAGCAACTTTAAAAGGAACTTTATGCTACTATAAAGAAGAAAGTAAATTCTTAGGTTACTATTGTCCTTATGGATATACTCTTGATGGTCAAACATGTTATAAAACTACAAAAGAAACTACTTCCCCTATCTGGTCTAATGCAGAATATATTTATTCAGAAAATGAATATGAACCAGGTTATGTAAGAACTGGTAAAGCAACTTATGTAAGAACTTGTGTTAGAGATGACGGAAGAAGTAATCCAGATCAAGATCCAAATACTATGAAATAAATCATAGTATTTTTTTTACCTAAAAAAAGAACCTATTTGATAATAGATTCTAATGCAAGAGTAATCATATCATTAAGTGAAGTTTGTCTTTCTTCTGGAGTAAGAACAACATTTGAAAACTTTGAATCAACTGCGGTTGCTATAACACTCGCCTGGATACCCATAGAATTTGCTATATGACAAAGAGCAAAACCTTCCATTTCCTCGCCTAAAGGATGAATATCTTCAGGCATTCTATTTAAAAGTCTATCCATACCTACATAAGGTCCAAATACATCTGCAGTAACCATAGTACCTACATGAATATTCATACCAAGTTCTTTTGAGGTATTAATAATAGTTTCATTTAATTCTTGTGTTGGTTTAACAGTATGCTTTGTATAATCATTAAATGAATAAGCAAAATTACTTTCACTATAAATATTATCGGCTAAAATAAGTTCAGGTATTTTAACTGATTCATCTACTACACCACAAGTACCTATTCTAATAATTTTTTTTACATTAAAATAATGTATAAGTTCAAAAGCATAAATACTCATCGAAGGCATTCCCATACCACTTGCCATAACTGTAACTCTAATTCCTTTATAGTAACCAGTAAACCCGTACATATTTCTTACACTTGTAACAAGTCTTGCTTCAGTTAAAAAGTTTTCAGCAATATATTTAGCTCTCAAGGGATCTCCGGGCATTAAAACTATTGGTGCAATATCTTCTTTCTCACATTTAATATGAATTGGATTTTCTCCTACAAACATTTTTATCATCTCCTATAATAAAAGTATAACAAATAAATTTTATAAAAACAATTTTTATTTACAATAATTTTACAATTAATATATTAAAAAAGATAGCTATTTAAACTATCAATTTATATTAGGTAAGCATTCAGCCCACTCTTGAATAGAGTGAAGATATTTTTTTGTTAATTCATTATTCATAATTTAAGAAGTTCATTACTAAATCAATTAGTATATCCTTTTCTTTTGGATTAGACTGTGCTATAAGTAGTGTAATGGCAACAAGAGTATTATTATCAATAATTTGTCCGTTTTCATTATATAAAATATTATAGAATTCTAGAAAATATATAAATAGTGTAGCAGCTATTCTTTTATTACCATCAATAAAGGTATGGTTTTTAGTAATTAAATATAAAAAATTTGCTGCTTTTTCTTCTATAGTAGGGTATAAGTCTTTACCATCAAAAGATTGGTATATAGTACCTATAACCTCTTTTAAACCCTCATCTCGTTCAAGGGCAAATAAATTACTATCACTATTAAATTTAAGTTTGCCAATTACATTCATACAATCTTCATAAGTAATTTTTTTATTATCTTTAGTACCACTTGGTTTAATTATTCTTTTATGGTCATAATCATCAAGCAAGTTTAAAGCATTTGAATAGTTATTTATTACTTTGATTATTTCCTTAGCTTCAGCTGTTTTTAATTCAGTATCCATTCTTCCAGCAATATCTATTAATTTAATTGTCTTTTCAAGATATTCTAATCTTTTTTGATTGACTGCATATCCTTTTAATAGATAATCTTTTAATACTTTATTTGCCCATTTTCTAAAAATAATACCACGTTTACTATTAACTCGATATCCCACAGAAATAATCATATCTAGATTATAAAATGGTATACTTCTGACCACATCTCTTTTTCCTTCTTTTCGAACTTGTCGGAAATCTTGACAGGTTGAGATTTTATCAAGTTCACCATCAGAATATATATTATTTATATGCTCAATTATATTCGTCCTTGATGAATCAAATAATTCTGCCATTTGTTGTTGAGATAGCCAAACTGTTTCATCTTTCATATTAACTTCTAATTTTACATCTTGATTTTCAAATAATATAATTTCATTTTTCATATATTTTTACCACCTTTATTAATTTTGGTTATCGATAAAGTATAACCAAATGGCTTTAGTATCTTAATTAATGTATTAATTTGGGGATGCTTTTTCCTATTTTCTATAACAGCAATCATTTCTCTTACTACGTGTGCCTCATCAGCCATTTGCTTTTGTGTAAGACCAAGTTTATTTCTTAACTTAATAAAATCACATATTAAATTGTATTCTAATTCCATCACATCTTTTTCTTTATCATAAATATTTATAATTTCTTTCATAACTTTCCTCCTTAACCTGTTAATCCAAATATTAATGTATTTTTTAAATCATTTTTTAGTGACTTTCTTATAAAATGATTTAAAAATTTTAATGTAACTGTAATATCTTCACTAATAATTTTATTAAAATCAAAATAAAGCGGTATATGATTTAAACTCATATAAAGGCCATTTATATTTGTAATATTGTCATTAAATTGAGCCCCATCGCCTATATCTGTACAGTTTAAATAGTTTTCATAGAAAAAACTTATTTCATCATTAAACTCTAAAACATTATCTAGATAATAATCATAATTATTTTTACCATCAACTCTTTTTTCATAACTTCTTGTGATTTTTAAATCAAAATTTTTTTCTAAATAATCACATACAGCTTTTTTTCTATCTTTTTGTGACATATTATAGTTATTACTACTAATTGCTTTAATATTATCATAAAAATAATTTGTGAATAAATCTAGGTCATTCAACTCTAACAATAAATTTTTAAAGTTTTTATTAAACAAATCCTCTTTTAAATATAAACATATACAATCATCATTATCACTTAAACCTTCTTCATAGTATTTTAAATTAAAAACTTTATCAATTCTTCGTAATAAATCTTTCTTGTTTTTTTGTAAACATCCCTTGCCATAAACTATAATTTGTGTTGCAATACCACAACTAATGTATCTGCCCATTTATCTCACCCCTAAAAAGATTATACTTTATAATAAAAACGTAGTCAATAGGTTACATTAGTTTCTAAGAATAAAAAAACATTCTTAAATTTTGCTATTAACGATGAACAATATTATAGTTAATTTAAATATTAAAAACTTTTACAGTAAAAATCTCATTTAATTTCAATATTCCTATTTTTAGATATATTATCAAACTTACCAATATATATTTTGTCTATAAATTCCTCAATTATAATTCTATTTAAACTATCAATTTATATTAGGTAAGCATTCTGCCCACTCTTTTAATCTATTACACTTATCTTCAATTTCATTTTGAATATCACTTCTTTTACGATGTTCATTATTTTCATCATAAAATGAAATTTCACTCCAAATATGAGTTCTAGGATCATATTCTACTTTAAATCCTTCAGGTAAAGTATCAAATTTATACTCTTTAGCAAATAAAATATAGTTTTCTGTTTTAGATACCTCTAACCAATAATCAAAACTATCATCTCTTACTTTTTTAATAATAACATCATTATATTTTTGATATTCATCTAAATTTTTAATATCCTCATTTAAATATTCATAGAATTCAATTTTATAATGTCCAGAACAACTAGCAAAAGTTTTATAGCCTTTCTTATTTAATAATGCTACTGTTGGCGCAATTAATTTATCACAAACAAATACTTTAGGATGATCTTCAGCATTTGTGCAAACTTCAAAACTTTCTTTATCTATAATACTATTTTTATCCATATTATTATCCCAATTTACTTAATTTTCTTAAAGTCTCTTTTAGCTTTTTCATAGTTAAAGAATATTCCACCAATAATCATCGGAGCATAATAATCAATAACTCGCCATAATATTAAAGACACTGATAAATACATCGAAGGAATAACAAATTCATATAAATGAACATAAGCATATTCCATACCACCAGTACCTCCAGGGATTGGGACAAATGAACCAATTAAAAATTTAAATACTGATAAAACAAATATTGCTAAGAAGTTGTTATAAGGACATCCTATTGCTTTGAATACAAAAAACGGTACCGCAAAAGCAAATGCTAAAGCAAGACTTTCAAGTAATATTAACTTAAAAAAATAAGATTTATTATTAACGAGTTCTTTATAACTTTTTTGATAATCTTCACAAGATTTTTTTATATTATTAATCTTTTCCTCTTTATTTTTTATTATCTTTAATTTACAAAGAATATTTATAAAAAACTGGCAAACTTTTTCACATAAACTAATTTTATATGATAATAAAACTACAAGAAATAATAAAAAGTAATTAATAAAAAAACCAATTATTAATATTATATTTAAAAAGCCTGTTGGCATCGCCCATTTAAAAATTAAATTTAATATTAAACTTATAATAGATAAAAAAACAATAGAACATTGTAAAATAATAAAATGTTTAATAAGCACCGTAGTTCCCTCTAAATAATTAACCCCCTCTTTTTTCATCTCAATTAACTGAAGTGGTTGACCTCCCGAAGAAAAAGGAGTTATTCCATTAAAAAATTTAGTCATTAAATATAATTTAAATGCACTAAGAAAAGAATAATCTTTCTTATGATTATTAACAAGTTTCTTTAAAAGTAATGTCTCTAGTAAAAAATAAACTAAATAAATAATAATAGCAAGTAAAAGCCACCATAAATTTGCATTATGAAGTACCTCTAAAGAAACTTTGTAATTATCTTTTAAAAAGTACCATACTAAAAATATTGAAAGTAATAATACTAATCCGCTATTTATCAATGTTTTACTTTTTTTCATATTAATCACTACTTCATTATACAACTAATTATATTATAAGGCAATTTATTTATGCTTATTACACTTTATTTTACCAAGCAAATATTCTTTATCAGATAAAATCTTTCCATTAAGATTATAATAATACTTTGTGTCTTTTTTATAATTTAAAAGAAGTTCATTTTTATTTATAACTTTTGAATATTTAATATCATAAAGCATTTTTTCTAAAATAAATTTTTCATAAATAATACTTTTATTTTTAATAACCTCAATTGTTTTTTAAATAA
>ERZ1023839.78-NODE-78-length-33855-cov-14.111183_pt1 | contig 33855 bp, 17 predicted proteins | sample MGYA00380383_ERZ1023839 | MGnify/ENA primary metagenome ERZ1023839 (study PRJEB33179, sample SAMN07449065) | human gut metagenome | biome: Human-gut; feature: Human associated habitat; material: Faeces | host: Homo sapiens | place: India:Kasaragod | collected... | reverse complement strand
CTATTATACTGTTCAACCGGGCAGCAACAACATCATCCGCTTCCTTCGCATTCGCCGTGGACAGGAAAAGAACATCAACGACGGTGCTGATGCTTCATGGCAGCGCAACAAGACCGGCATCATCTTCGACCACTGCTCCTTCAGCTGGAGTATCGACGAGGTGGCTTCATTCTACGACAACAACAACTTCACCATGCAGTGGTGTACCGTGGCAGAGAGCCTCACCAACCCTGGTCACTCCAAAGGAGCACACGGCTATGGTGGTATCTGGGGCGGTAAGTTGGCAAGCTTCCATCATAACTTTGTAGCTCATCTCATGAACCGTGGTCCTCGATTCAATGGTGCCAGATATGGATGGACAGGCTATACTTCCAACAAGGAATACAGCACCTACAAATGGCAGAACGCAGTGCAGGCAGAGAACGTGGATTTCCGCAACTGCGTGATGTATAATGCACAAGGAACCTGCTATGGCGGTCCTGGTGGCGGACAGATCAATATCGTCAACAACTACTACAAGGCTGGTCCCAGCCATAGTTTGAAAGGTACAACTTTGAATGGACTCAAGGTGGATGTGAGCACAGGTAAGGAGCGAGGAAGCCAGGACCGTATCACCCTTGTCACACTTTCTACACAGAGCAACTCCGACAAAAATCATCCAGAATTATACGACATGACCAGTCGTTATTATATTAATGGTAATACGACCGAGACCACCAAAGGCTCGAAAACTGCTAATAAAGACTGGAAAGGTGTCAGCTATGACAAGGGCGTTCCAAGCCTAAACGGCGAATACTATAGTCCGGATGCCAAAAACTTCTATGGCGATGCTGTAGCTCATACCACCATCAGTGGCAAGTCGTGCGTCAAAATTAAGATGGATGAACCAGCTCCAACAGGACAAGTAACCACCCACTCTGCTGCCGAAGCATACGAAAAGGTTTTAGCCTATGTGGGAGCATCCCTCTATCGCGACGAAATAGATGCTCGATACATGGAAGAAGCCAAGACGGGTACCGCTACTTACAAAGGTAGCATCACCAACTCTCCAGGTATCATCGACAAGGTATCAGATGTAAAAGGATATACGGAAGCAAACTTCGGAACCGGCACACGTCCTGCCGACTTTGATACAGACAAGGATGGCATAGCTGATGAATGGGAGAAAGCAAACGGTCTGAATCCAAACGACGCTTCCGATGCCCTCACCTACTCGCTCGACGAGAAGGGTTATTATACAAATATCGAGGTCTATGCCAACTCTCTGGTAGAGAATATCATGAAGGCAGAAAACCAGGATGCCCTTTCAGGAGTAGATGAGTATTATCCAACTACCGTTTCCACCGGAATTTCTCAGATAGAGAATGACCAGGAAGTAGGCAATAGCGCTATCAAATCCATCACCTACTATACCCTGAATGGTACAAAGTTACCCACTCCCAATAAAGGAGTAAACATCAGAAAGATAGAATTGGCGAATGGGACAATAAAGACTGACAAGGTTATCAAATAGGATAACCTTGTCGAAACCATACCATATCATAGAAAAAGATAGATTATATCGCAAGATAAAACAAATAAAAATCCCCTGCCAGCATATTGCCGACAGGGGGTAACTAAACTATATCCTTAAACCTATGACTAACCTTTTTACGCTTTCAAAAGGAAATTATTTATTAATGAACTTTTTACCATTCTTGATAACAATACCCTTAGCATCATTTGCAACTTTCTGACCTAAGAGATTGAATGTTGCGCCATCTTTAGAAGACTTTGGAGCTTGGATATCAGAGATGCCAGTAGATGTGCCTGTCACATACTTGAAGCCGTAGAAGCCCATCCTAGTACCAGCAGCGAGTACATAGTATGTACCACCCTCAGCAACGCTGAATGTTACAGTACCATTAGACTTTGCAGAAACAATGTTCTCGCCCTTGTCGTTCTGTGTGAACTCCTGAGAATCACCATCCTTGGCAGCAGGCAAATTATAAGAAGCAGGAGCTACCTCAGCAAAGGCAGCATCCAAGATATGGAAACCCTTGGTACCACCCAACTGAACACCAACAGTTACAGAACCAGCCTTTACTGTCTCGAACTTATAAACGCAACCTGTAGGCTCAGCACCAGAAACCAACTTACCATTATTCTTTCCACAAACATAAGCTGTAAAATCTGCATCTGCCCAGTTAACCATCTTCTTACCTACAGCAAAAGCAGTACCAGCATTCTCCATATAGGTCAAAGTAACATTTGCTACTGATGTAATCTGTTTACCAGCTGTCACCTCATCACCTTCCGCTACTGCGTAAGTTCCCTGAGCGTTCATACTTGCTGCCATAGCGACAGCGGCAATAAGAGTAAAGAATTTCTTCATAATCGTTACGTTTTAAGTTTATTAATCTGTAATTTGTTTGAAAATTTATGTTTTCAGTTTATTTTCGTTTGCAAAAGTAACACATTATCTGATAAAATAGAACAGAAAAGTAGAGAAATCTCACGCAAACGATTACGTACGTTTCACCGGTATCTTACATACATATTACAGATATTTGTTGTATTTTTGCCACGTGAATCTATTTAGGCAACAAATCGTAGTGGATTCATCATACTTGAAACAAACAAGTAAAACTATACAAGAATAAATATAAAACATTATAAATTTAAACCTAAAAGTAACAAACAATGAAAAGAAATCTACTGAGATTCGGACTACTATGCTTAGTCCTACTCGTTTCAGTCGTTACAAAGGCGGGTGATTTCCGAGACATTAAGCTCGACTTGGCAGGCGGCAGTTTATTTACTGCTGATGAAATGTCAACTCAGTCGGCTACATCTTTCGGAGTCTCAATAGCCACCGACGGAAGCGCGACTCGTGTTGCAGCAGATGCAACGGATGCTAATGCTGTGATTTCATGCAAGCATCATGACAATCAACATGGAGTGACCAACTTCAAGGCAACAGTCCCTGTAACAGGTCCCGTAAAAATCACAATGGGTAATTGTTTCTATGGTAGTACTGCCACTGTAAAAGACGCACAAGGAACTACCATCGGAACAATTAATGTAAAAGAAGCAGGAAATTGCTGGCATGGCAACAAAACCGCCAATGTAACTTCTTGCGTTTACAAAGGCACAGAAGCCACTACCCTTACTATAGAAGGTGGAGGCTATGTTCCTTATTTGGCTGTTGAGGCAGTAAACGCTGCTGACTTGGCAAGTGACATTACCCTCACTTACTCTTTAGGAACGACAACTGCAGAAGGAACTCTTCCTGCAAGCGCAAAGGTGGAAGTGGGAAGCAGCTATACGCTTCCTACGAACACCACGCTTTACGTTGCTGGCAGCACGCTGACAGGTTGGACAGATGGCACCAACACCTATAAAACAGGAGAGACCATCACTGCCCCAAGCGCAAGTGCTACACTGACCCCAGTATTCACTGCCAACACCAAGTCGCTTGCCGACCGCACAGAGGCAACCACCCTTACCTATTACTTTGGTCACACGAATGGTGCCCAGGATATCAACTATCAAGGAAAGAAAGGCATTTTGGTAACCCAGGCTACTGTCGATGGTGAAACCATTGATGTAAAGATAGACCTTGATGGAACACCAAGCGGAGCTAAGTTCAACAATGCAGGTCGTGCAGACGAATGGGCACAGATGAATGCAAACGGCATCATCACCGTTCCTTCTTGCAAGGGTGCAACCATTGAAATGGCTGCATACGGCAATATCACAACAACAACTATTGACGGTCAGGCAGAATATACTTCTGGTAAAGTGATTAGCCAGACCATTGCATCAAGTGCTGAAACTGTGGACATCGTCATTGGCGATGGTTCATATTATAGCTATTTGAAGATTACCCTTCCTGTCATTGCAAGCAAACCTGCTGGCAAGACTTTCAACGATGAGGCTGCCAGCGTCGTATTTGCAATGAACGACCTCAGTAATGCAAGTGCCAACACAACAGCTCCATCAGATGCTTTCGGTTCCATTGCATTTGATTACGGAGCAAACTTATCTTTGAAAGGAATTCTCGAAATTACCAAGGCGGATGGTACCGCATCAGGTATCAAAGGTCTCAAAATTGGTAATGACTCTGGAAAGAAGGAAACAGAAATCAACTGGTTTGTTCGTCCTGCTGCAGGACTTACTTTCACCCCAACCAAGGTGAGCGGTTATGTAAACCGCTGTGGCACGGATGTAGAAAACGGAATCGTTATCAGCGCTCATAAGGCAAACGGAGAAGTAGTAGCACTGGGCACCTATACCGCTTGGCGCCAAGGCAAGGCTTCTTCTTCTAAAACTTATGATCAAACCGCTATCCATCAGTTTGAAATCACACTGACAGCAGAGCAGCAGGCAGCCTTGGCTGGTACAGATGGCTTCTATCTGACATCTACTATCGGTGTAGCTTCTAACAAGCAGGCTGTTTTCGGTCCTGTTACTATCGAAGGCACCGTCAACGGAACACTCGTTGCAGTAAACAAATACAAACTCTCTGTCGTAACCAATCCTAAAGGCATCGCAGACATTACCGTCTATCCTAAGTCTGACGAATATCAGGAGAACGACGAGGTAACACTGACTGCAGCCGATAAATTCGGTTATAATTTTGTCAACTGGACCGACAAGAACGGCACAGTGCTTTCTACTGAGAGCAAATTCAAATATACTGTGACAGAAGACCAGACTCTCACTGCCAACTACAAGAAGGTAAACACCTATGCACTCGACGTAAACGTAGAAGGTGGAGCCAAGGACTATATGGTGACTCTCTCTCCTGCCCCAGAGATGGTAGATGGCAAGAAGATGTATGAAGAAGGTACAGAGGTAACTCTTACCGCAACAGGAAACGACATCATCGACTTCAACAACTGGAGCAATGGTGAGACAACAGCAGAAATCAAGACGACGATGAATGCTGACCAGGCTTTCACTGCCACATTCTCTGCCAAGGACTTCATCGTGGCATGGGACTTCTATCAGGAAGGCAAGGAAGGTCGCACAGCCGACTTTGCAGCAGCAGACAACGACGCAGTACAGCTCGTACTCCGTGATGCAGAAGGCAACTCATACGGCTGGCTCGACAAGAGCAACACGGCTGGTGGCTATGAAGGCAAGAATGCAGCAGTCAACTGGACCAAGACTTCAACAAAGGCTTTAGGTGAAACATACTGGCAGACCAAGTTCAATGCCAATGCCTTCACCAACATCAAGGTGAAGAGCAGCATGCTCTACAACTATAATGCTTACGAGACCTACAATGTAGAGTACTCTCTTGACGGCGAGAAATGGACCAAGGTTGGCGCCATCGCTATGCCAGGAGCCAAGGCTTGGACAGCAGGCGAGTTCACTCTCCCAGCCGATGCCAACAACCAGGCTGCAGTATTTGTTCGCTGGATTGCCGACAAGACTTCATCTGTCAAGGGAACAACAGGTACCAACGACGGTATCGCTCTCGCTCAGATCTATATCACAGGTACAGCCCAGCTCTTCAATGACGGCACAGCTCCTGTTCTCCAGAGCCAGGTACCTGCAGTCGGTGCAACCAATGCTTCAGCCAATGGTAAGATTGTATTGACATTCGATGAGAAGGTGAAACTGACAGAAAGCGCCAAGGCAACCCTCAATGGTCAGGAGTTGACAGGTACAGTATCTGGCAAGACCATCACCTTTGCCTACAAGGGTTTGAGCTATGCCACAGAATATACCTTCGCTCTCGCAGCAGGTTCTGTAGCCGACTTGACCGACAATGCCATCCAGAGCGATATCACCTTCAGCTTCACCACCAAGGAGAAGCCTGCAGTAACCAAGGCTCTGTATGATTTCATCGTACCAACAGACGGAACATTCACTGAAGCTCTCGCAGCAGCAGCCAAGCGTACTGATACCAGCAAGCGTTTCCGCATCTTCATCAAGCAGGGCGACTATAAGATTCCTGCCAACCCGAACAGCATGGTGACTGGTACTGATGGCAAGCAGTATCCAAGTGCTACCACCTATATAAATACACCTAATGTATCTATCATCGGTGAAAGCAATGAGAATACTTCTATCACCAATACAGTACCAGCAGTAGAAAGCAGCAATGGCTACAATATCGCCAACGTATTGGAAGGAATTGGACGTGGTGATGTATTGAGTTTGGAAAGCGGTGCGACAAACACTTACTTCCAGGACATCAAGATGTACAGCAGCATGGGCGACGGCAAGGGTCGTGACATCGTACTCAACGACAAGAGTAATAAGACCATCTGCAAGAACGTCAACCTCTGGGCTTACCAGGACACTTACGTATCCAACAATCAGAAGGGCCGCTTCTACTTCGAGGGTGGTATCCTGCGTGGTAATACCGACTACCTCTGCGGTAAGGGTGACGTATATTATAATAATGTAGATCTCCTGATGTGTGGCACAGGCTATCTCGCCGTACCTTCACAGCCTACTAAGTATGGTTATATCTTCAAGGATTGTACCATCAAGGACGGATCAACCGCAGGTATCAACGGCAAGTACAAGCTCGGTCGTCCTTGGGGCAAGGGCACTCCTATCGCTCTCTTCATCGACACCAAGATGGAAGTGATTCCTACAGCAGCTGGTTGGGACGAGATGAGCGGTGGTTATCCTAAGCGCTTTGCAGAATACAACTCTACAACAACTACAGGAACAGCAGTAGATCTGAGCGGAAGAAAGCAGGTTTATGATGCTTACGATGCAAAGGATGGAAATAACTATACCAACCGTCGCAACGAGACAGCAGAAAACCCTGTCCTCACAGCAGAGGAAGCTGCATTCTACAGCATTGAGACCGTCATGGGCGGTGATGACGACTGGGATCCAACTGCTGCCACCGAACAGGCTTCAGCTCCAACTAATGTGAAGATTGCTGGTAACAACCTGACATGGGACAACAGCAACTACGCTCTTCTCTGGGCTGTATGCAAGAACGGCAAGGTGGTTGACTTCACCGTTGAGCCTACATACGCCGTTGACGATGCTTCTGCGACATGGAGTGTTCGTGCAGCCAACGAGATGGGTGGTCTTGGTGAGGCTACAGAAGCTACTACCAGTACAGGTATTGAGAACATCGCAACTTCTGCCGATGTTTTGAGCACCAAGATCTACTCTGCCGACGGTGTACAGGTAAGCAAGTTGCAGAAAGGCATCAACATCATCGTAAAGACAATGACTGATGGTAGCAAGAAGACAAACAAGATTATCATCAAGTAATCCTGATTTGAAGATATTGCTTGAAAGCAACGTAAAATCATAGTTAATCCCCAACAAGAGGACATCGGAAGAAGTTCGATGGATTCTTGTTGGGGATTTTTATGTTAACGAAAACACTACACAGAAGCTATTTTGTGAAAGAACTTTGAAAACGTTTACGTTATTTTTTATATTAAAATGTATTGTCAGATAAACTAATATTCGTATATTTGCACAGAATTATACAATATTTCACTAATCTAACCAAAATAAATGTATGTCTGGTAATTCAAACAAAAAGAAAATTGCGTTAGCAGGTGCATTGATGTTCTGTGTAACGAGCATCTCAGCGCAGACCGTTAAGGGCGTTGTTACTGACAATACGGGCGAGCCTATTATCGGCGCATCTGTCATGGAGGTAGGTGTAGCAGGTAATGGTGGCGTGACCGACATTGATGGTAATTTCACCGTAAACTTGAAAGGCAAAGGTAACAAACTGAAGATTACTTACATCGGTATGAAATCTAAGGAAGTGAACGTTGCAGGTAAAACTAACATTACTGTAAAACTTGAAGACGAAGCTAACAGTTTGAATGACGTAGTCGTTATCGGTTATGGTACTGTTAGAAAGAAGGACCTTACAGGTTCTGTTTCTTCTATCAGCGATAAGCAGATTGCCAACATTCCTGTATCTAACGTGAGCGAGGCGATGACCGGTAAGATGGCGGGTGTGAACATCACCACCACCGAAGGTTCACCAGATGCTGACGTGAAGATTCGCGTGCGTGGTGGCGGTTCCCTTTCTCAGGACAACTCTCCACTCTACATCGTTGACGGTTTCCCTGTAAGCTCTATCAGCGACATCGCTCCAAGCGAAATCCAGAGCATCGACGTGTTGAAGGATGCTTCTTCTACAGCCATCTATGGTGCCCGTGGTGCTAATGGTGTTATCATCGTTACAACCAAGAGCGGTTCTGAGGGTAAGACTCAGGTAAACTTCAATGCTTCTCTCGGCTACAAGAAGGTTTCTAAGTTGGTGAAGACTATGTCTCCATACGACTATGCATACTATCAGTATGAGTTGGGTAGCACTGACTATGGTAACTACAACGATCTCGACATCTGGAAGTCTATCGAAGGACGTGACTATCAGGATGAGGTATTCGGCCGTACAGGTAACCAGAAACAGTATAACGTGAACGTAAGCGGTGGTACCAAGGATATCAAGTACAACATCGGTTTCTCTCACAACGACGAGAAGAGCATCATGCAGGGTTCTGGCTATGCCAAGAACAATGTAAACGCCAAGATCAATGCCAACTTGAACAAGTGGTTGTCTCTCGACTTCAATGGCCGTATGGCTTTCACAAAGCTGGACGGTTTGAATGGTGGTGCAGATACCAACGAGTCGAGTGCAGCAAACTCAGTTGTTGCCAACACCGTAAGATGGAACCCGGTAGAGCCTCTCTCTGGTACATCAGACGATGATGAGGAGAACAGCACATCTACACGCCGTAACCCAACAGAGCGTATCACCGATACCTATAAGTATCAGGAGCGTTTCCAGCAAAACTACAACGTAGGTTTGAACTGGAAGCCATTCAAGAACATCACATTCCGTTCTGAGTTCGGCTATGGTTGGAAGTATAACAATACCGACCAGGTTTGGGGTTCTAATGCAACCACCAACTCTAAGTATGGTTACAACGGTCAGCCACAGGCACAGTTCGTACGCTTGGAGAACAAGAACTGGCGTAACGCAAATACATTGACTTACGACAACAAGAAGCTTTTCCATGGTCGTGACCACATCAATGTATTGGTAGGTCAGGAGTGGAGCAGCAGCCAGGACGTAACCCGCACCAACACTTCTGTAGCCTTCCCTACTTCATTCACATTGAACGAGGTATTGGCAAACACAGCAGCAGGTAAAGCTCTTCCAAACGAGGGTGATATCAAGGCAGAGGAGAACATTCTCTCTTACTTCGGCCGAATCAACTATACGCTCAACGACAAGTATTTAGCAACATTTACTCTTCGTGCCGATGGTTCAAGCAAGTTCGGAAAGGACAACCGTTGGGGTCTCTTCCCATCAGCAGCCTTGGCTTGGCGTATGTCTGACGAGGAATTCCTGAAGGGTGCTTCCAGCTGGCTTTCCAACCTGAAGGCTCGTCTGAGCTTCGGTACAGCAGGAAACAACCGTATCAACTCTGGTTTGCTGACTACCACCTACTCAATGGCAGACAACACATCAAAGGCTCCATTCTTCGATGAGAACAGAGCATCTATGCTTGAGCATGGTAAATATCTCTATAATCCAGACTTGAAGTGGGAAACCACAGTGACCCGTAACTTCGGTATCGACTACGGTTTCTTCAATGGACGCATCAGCGGTACATTGGACTTCTACTGGAATACAACCAAGGATCTTCTGATGCAAAGCATTATCCCTACCAACACCGGTTACACTTACCAGTTCCAGAACTTCGGTAAGACCTCTAACAAGGGTGTTGAGCTGGCGCTCAATGCTGTAATAGTGGACAAGAAGAACTTCGGCTTGAACTTCAACTTCAACGTATCTTATAACAAGAACAAGATTGATGAGTTGAACATGGAGAATCCATGGCAGAGCTCTAACTGGAGTGGTTCTACCATCGCCAAGTACGAAGACTTCCGCGTAGAGCAAGGCGGTCGCCTCGGTGAGCTTTGGGGCTACAAGAGCAATGGTTTCTACACCGTGTATGATGCCGCAACAGGCAAGGGTGACTTGGTATTGAAAGCCAACGGCACTTGGGCACTGGCAGAAGGCGTAAAGGACAACAGCTACAAGCTCTTCGGCGGAAACCTCTATCCAGGCGTTGCCAAGGTAGAAGTTGACGAAAACGGTAATGCTGTGAAGCAGCGTCTGGGTAACACCGTACCTACCACAACGGGTGGTTTCGGTTTCGACGGTCACGTTGGTAACCTCGACTTCAACCTGTTCTTCAACTACTCACTGGGCAACAAGCTGGTGAACGGTACCAAGCTTGCCAACTCATTCTACGCTGGTTCTGCCAAGAATTACAACCTTGTAGATGATTTCAACGTAGGCAACCGTTATACATGGATTGATCCAGCCAACGGTAACAACATCGGTCGCCCATCAGCTAGCCTCATCGCAGAGTATGGTGGTGTAGAGAACGTGATGAACCGCTTGAACGAAATCAATGCCAACGCCAATATCTACAATCCAGCAGGCGTATCAACCATGCAGCTCATCAGCTATGCTGTAGAAGATGCATCATTCCTGCGCCTGCAGAACGTAACAGTGGGTTACACCTTACCAAAGAAGTGGGTAAACAAGTGCTACATGCAGAACGTACGCATCTACTTCACAGGTTACAACCTGCTCTGCTTCACCAATTACTCAGGTTACGATCCAGAGGTTGATACAAGTTCAAAGAAGAACCCAATGACCCCAGGTATCGACTATGCAGCTTATCCAAAGAGCCGCACCTTCGTAGGTGGTATTAATGTTACATTCTAAAATTTATATAAGATAATAACAATGAACAAGATATTATATGCATTTGCATTGGCAGGCGTATTAGGATTGTCTTCATGCTCAGACTTTCTGGATCAGACCTCTCCATCAGAGATGACTGCTGAGAATACTTACGCCTCACCTTATTATACCAATCTTCGCGTCAATAAGCTCTATGGTGGCATGGGACAGGACCGTACCTACGCACAGGACTTGTCTATCGTATGGAACCTGAACAGCGACTGCGAATTGATTGACGGTATTGGAAGCAATGCTACCAATACCTCAAGTGAACGTGGTAACATGAACTATAACATGGACCCGGGATGGAGCAAAATCAGCGGCGTATGGGATGCTGAATATGGAATTATCGAGGATGCCAACCAGATTATCGAGGGTATCCGCAGCAGCGCAACTCTCACTGCCGGTGGCGCTAACCAGAAGTCTATGGAGCGTAGCCTCGGCGAGGCACTCACCATCCGTGCCATGGTTTACTTTGACCTGGTTCGTATTTTCGGCGATATTCCTTTCAAGGTAGAAGCATCAAAGGCTGACTTGAGCAACGCTTACCTGGAGAAGACCGACCGCGACGTGATTATGGATTCCCTGATGAACGACCTGGATGAGGCTATCAAATACTTGCCATGGGCAGACCAGGCATCAGGCTATACCACAGAGCGCACAACCAAGGGTTATGCTCACGCACTCCTGGCACAGATTGCCATGACACGTGCTGGCTACGTGATTCGCGAGAAGGCTAAGGACGGATATGAGACAGCATCTTACAGCGATGCTACTTATCCAACACAGCGCCCTGGTGCAGCAGACCGCAAGGCTCTCTACGAGCGTGCCCTGAAGCACTGGTCTGCTATCATCAACGACAATACTCACAACCTCAACCCATCTTTCGAGAACGAGTGGTACTTGATTAACCAGCTCTCTCTCGACAAGACTTACCACGAGAACCTCTTCGAGATTCCTTTCGGTGAGAACGTAACAGGAGAGTTGGGTTACACAGTGGGTGTCCGCATGAATGGTGTTACAACAGAATATGGCTATGGCAACTCATCTGGTAAGATGAAGGTTACTGCACCTCTGCTCTATTCTTACGACAAGAAGGATACACGCCGTGACATCACCTGCGCCAACTTCGAAATCAAGCAGGATGGCAGCAACACTGTTGAGAACATGCTGAAGAATGCTCCTTTCGGTATGTATGTAGGTAAGTGGGATGCCCGCAAGATGAACAACACCTGGTTGCAGAACAACCTGAAGGCTACTGCCAAGCATACCACAGGTATCAACCCTGTGAAGATGCGCTATGCTCAGGTATTGCTCTACTATGCTGAGTGTATGAACGAATTGGCAGGCAACCCTGATGCCAACTACGAAGGTTCAGCAAACGGCATGACAGCCCGCCAGGCTTTGGAAGCAGTACACACCCGTGCCTTCAACCAGGCTGACAAGAATGAAGCTAAGGCATACGTCAACAACATTGCTTCTGACAAGGACGCATTCTTCAATGCTCTCGTTCAGGAGAACATGTGGGAGTTTGCAGGTGAAGGTATCCGCAAGTACGACCTGATTCGTTGGAACCTCCTCGCAGAAAAGATCAATGAGTTCAAGCAGACTTACCTGGCAGAACTTGCAGACGGTACTTACCAGAAGACCATCTACTTCAACTACCTGGATGAAAAGAAAACCAAGATTGACTTCTCTAGCGTAACATGGTATGGTATTCCTGACGGAAAGACATCTGCTGACTACGATGGCAGTATCGACTCATTCGGTGCAGCTAAGTTGGATACAGGTTCAGATACACAGGTTGACGTAAACCTTCCATCTATCAGCAGCGGTTTGGTTGGCGATAACGTAGCAGTGAAGAACCGCTACCTCATGCCAATCGCTTCTACAACCATCTCTGCAACCAACGGTAAGATTCACAACTCTTATGGTTATGCAGACTAATTCATCTTTAATCAAAAAAGACAAGAAAATGAAGAGCATTAAAAACATATTGGGCACAGCATCTATGATGGCTTTGGCTTTATCGGCTACTTCTTGTACCGATGGCAATGACTGGGACGTAGATGGCAGCCTGTCAAGATTATTCGGTCTCAACGGTGACAAAATCACCGTTGAAACTGCCGAAACATCAGCTACTGTTACATTCTCTGCCTTCACATCAAAAGCAGTTCCTTCACCAGAGTACTATGTATTCGAGGTAAGCAAGGACTCTCTTTACGAGGGTGTTGAGAATGCTAACATCATCAAGTTCGGAGAAGATAAGACCTTGACTTCTTCTCCAGTAGTTCTCTCAGGTCTCGATGGCGACAGCAAGTACTACATGCGTGTAAAGGCTATGTCTTCTACTGCTAACGAGTCTAAATGGGTTTACTACAAGGATGGTTCATCTTTCAAGACAAAGGCAGAGCAAATCTTCAACAATGTAGAGGCAACCGACCTCTTCGAGGATCATGTTAACTTGAGCTGGACTCCAGGTGCTGAGGTGACTCACATCACTTACGCCAACGCCAACGATGCAGAGAACATCCAGACTATCAATCTGACTGATGAGGAAAAGGCAGCTGGTAAATATACGCTTGCTGGCTTACAGCCAACAAGCACTTATAACATCATTATCTATAAGAATGACGTAAAGCGCGGTCAGTTGCAGATTACAACTCCTGCAGCCATGCCAGCAGCTAACTATAAGTATTCACTTTCCAGCGATGTAACAGTCATCTCACAGACTCTTATCGATGAGATTGCTGAACAGGCAAAGGCTGCCGCAGGCAACGAGACCAACTATAGCGCAACCATCGGTATCCCAGCCGGTGCCAAGGTTGCTCTCTACGGCACAAATGATTCAGATGGTGGCAAGACCAACGTAACCATCCCAGACGGAATGTCTGTTACATTCTTCGGTTTGGCAGGTGGGGAGACTCCAACCATCACCCTCGACAAGAACTTCGATGTTGCAGGTTCTCATGCATTCATCAAGTTCCAGAACGTGAAATTGGAAGAGAATGGTGCTGGCTACTTCATCAACCAGAGCAAGGCTTGTACCATAAGCGAGTTCACTTTGGAGGATTGCGAGGTTAGCAATATCAAAACATCATTCTTCCGTATCCAGGGAAGTGATGCTAAGTCTATCGGCAAACTTACCTTGAAGAACAGTATCTTCACCAAACTCTGCGCAGGTTATGGATTCATCCATGTAGATGCAGGAAGCGGTAAAGGTCATCTCGACAACGTAGAGATTGACGGCTGTACATTCAACAGTATCTGTGTAACCGGTAAGGTATTTATCTTCAGCAAGAAGACAGATATGCAGGACATCACCATCAAGAACAGCACATTCTACAACTGTAATGGTAACGGCCAGTTCTTTGTTGACTTCAATGCTGATACATTTGGTCCAAACACCTTTACTATTGAGAACTGTATCTTCGGTAAGAGTGCTGATGAGGCTACCAACAAGAACATCAGAAGCAAGACTCCTGCTTCTGTAGCTAACAGCTTCAGAACAACAGACTTCTTCAAGGTGATTAAGGGCGTGAATGATACAGAGTTCAGCTCTACCCAGTTGTTCAAGGACCCAGCCAATGGCGACTTTACCATCAAGGCTGGTACTTTGAAGGAAAAGGCTGGTGACCCACGCTGGTATGTAGTAGAGGATTAAAATTCATCTCTTAAATATTTAAAGTGCAATGCTCGACTTGAGCATTGCACTTTTTTTTTGATTTTCTTGGAAGTTTAGAATAAAAAGCGTATCTTTGCAGCGAAGTATTAAGCAAATAAGAAATGACAATGAACGGAGAAAACTATATAAGATTCGACTGGGCGATGAAACGTCTGCTGCGCAACAAGGCAAACTATGTTGTGCTTGAAGGTTTCCTGTCTTCATTACTTGGAAAGAAATTTAAAATTCACCGCTTTCTGGAAAGCGAAAGCAACCAAGAAGACGAGGACGATAAATATAACCGAGTAGATATTCTGGCAGAAAGCGAAAACGAGCAGTTGTGCATCATTGAAGTACAAAACAGTCGAGAGCAAACCTATTTCCATCGCATGCTCTATGGAGTTTCTAAAGCGATAACGGAATATATTGGTCTTGGCAAGCCATACGAAGCTGTCCGCAAGGTGTATTCCATCAACATCGTCTATTTTGAACTGGGACAAGGCAAAGATTATGTTTACCATGGCAAAACCGAGTTCGTCGGTGAACACGAACCACATGATACACTTAAACTCTCCATCCGACAGAATGAGAAATTCTTTGGTATCAAAGATGATAAATTGGAGTTAAGGAAGAGTCCTGGTGACTTGTTCCCAGAGTACTACATACTACGTGTCAATGATTTTGACAAGGTAGCAACTACTCCACTTGATGAATGGATTGAATTTCTAAAAACAGGCTCTATCAGTTCAAAAGCCACTGCTGCAGGATTACCAGAGGCACGCGAACGTCTGCGTGTAGATTCACTCTCGCAAGAAGACAAGCAAGCTTATTACCGACATCTAGAAGCTGTTAGACATATGAAAAGCCTATTCGACACTAGCCGTGACGAGGGATATCAAGATGGACTAACAGAAGGAAGAATTGAAGGAAGAGCTGAAGGAAGAGCTGAAGGAAGAGCAGAAGGAAGAGCAGAAGGAAGAGCAGAAGGAGAAAAAGAAAAGACCAAAGAAATCGCCCTCAAACTTCTTGCTTTAAATACACCAATAGACATCATTTCCCAATCTACAGGATTATCTATAGAGGAAATCAAAAAGTTAAATTCATAAACACATAGAAAGTGCAATGTTCGACTTGAGCGTTGCGCTTTTTTTCTACTACGCAAACGTTTTCGTATTATTTTGAGATGATTATACCTTATATTATAAAGAATAGTTGTAATTTTGCCACAAATAAAAATTTAGCCTAAATTACAATGAGAAAATCAATCATCAAAACTATCGTGCTTTCAGCACTCTTGGCTCTGCCAGGCATTGCCAAGTCCCAGACTTTTACTGGTTTTACTTCTGAGCAAAAAGCCCAGAATACTCCTGAAGGATGGACAGCAGTTGAATTACCACAAATGCCAGCCATCACATCAGCAAATACGTTTAACATCATAAACTATGGTGCATCTACATCGGCAGCAGATAACACCAAGGCTATTCAGAAAGCCCTGGATGCTGTTCCTTCAACTGGCGGTATGGTCGTAATTCCTGCTGGTACCTGGATGTTTGGCAGTACAGGCCAGATGACCAGCAAGACCGAGGTGCTCAGCATCAAGTCAAAAACAGTACTCCACCTTTGCGCAGGTGCTACCCTGAAGCTCGTGGAATATGGTAAGGCGCCTAACAACAAGACTATCTTTATTGGTTGTAAGAATAAGAATCAAAGCGACATTGTCATCGAGGGTGAGGGTGTGACTTCTATCATTGATGGACAGGGTGCACGCTGGTGGAAGGCTCGCGACAACAAGGAGACTTTCAACCCAGGAGCCATGATCCGCTTCGAGAAAGGCAGCCGATTCCTGATTCGTAATCTCAAGGTCCAGAATACTCCGGGTGTAAACATTACCTTGAGTAACAGCAATGGAGCCAACAATGGTACTGTTCATGATGTAACCATCTATAACCCTTCTTCAGAAACCAAGACAGAACAGCCTTCTCATAACACAGACGGTATCTCTATCTGGGGACACCACATGAACATCTATAACTGCAACATCAGTACAGGTGATGATAACGTGGTCTGCGACAATGATGCACAATATATCCACGTATGGAACTGCGACTTCGGAACAGGGCATGGTGCTTCTATCGGTAGCTTTACTAAAAATATCAAACATGTATGGTTCGATAACATCACTATGAACGGTACAACTGCTGGTATCCGCATGAAGACAGGTATCGATAGCGACGGTACTCTCCGTGGTGGTGGTGAGGAAGACTGGAAGTTTACTAACTTCACCATGACCAAGGTAAAGAACCCACTCTCTATTGACTGCTTCTACGACAAGAACTACAATAGCGATCCTGCTGTAGATAAGGCAAACGCAAGAGCTGTAGATGTCACTACCCCAACCTATAATGGTATTTATCTGCAGAATGTAAAGACTACAGATGTTTGCGATGGCAATGCTATCTTCTTTGTTGGTCGCCCAGAAAGCCACATCAATAACGTGACACTCGACAACGTACAGATATCAGCCAAGAAGGGTATCGATATCCGTTTCGTGGATAATCTCGTATTCAAAAACAACTCCAAGATTACAGTAAGCAGTGGTGCTATCTGGCTTCAGAAATATGATTCATCATGGACAGATGAATGCAATGCAACCTCAACAGGTTCTACGGTTACAGATACAAAAGGTCCTTTCACTTTGAACTCAAAGACCCTAACTGATAAAATAGCAGGTTCTTTCAGCAATGGTTTCGCCATCAGCAATGAAAAAGGAAAGAAATATGAAATTGGTTCTGGTACAAACTACATCAAGTACAGTGCAAACCAATACACCATCATTATTCCTGATGGAGTAAAGATAACCAAGATGGATATTGAGGGTCGCAACAACTATTCTGATGCAGATGCCTATATCGGCGAGATTAACGGTACAAGCTACGATGCATCAACCTATGCCTTCCCAAAGGATAAGAGCGTGAAGAACTATACAGTGGAGTTTAATTCACCAGTAGAACACACGTTGACATTCACACCGAAAGTAAAACAATGCATTTTGGCATTTACTCTTTATACTGAAGCAACCAACTCTATAGCAGGCATCATATTAGATAATAAAAACAAGGCGGACAACAACGTCTATGACCTCAGCGGTCGCCTGGTAATCAAGAATGCTTCTACAAGCGATTTGCAGACTCTCAACAAGGGTATTTATATCCACAACAACAGAAAGTATATTGCAAAGTAATATAAAACACTATATCACTCAAACAAAGTCCCCCAGCCAATCAATTTTGGCTGGGGGATTTTGTTTGAGTAAAACACAAAAAAGTATCCTAAGATACTTGCCAAACTATCCTAAGATAAATGGCAAAGAATCTAAGAATAAAGAAAGCGAGCACCATCCCTCGATGATGCTCGCCCAAAACTAGTGTGTTTCTAACCAAAAATATCTATTAGTATCCTGGGTTCTGCCAGAAACCTGTCGTACTGTTCACCTCTGTGGTGAAGTTCTGAACAGCGTCAATCTCATTCTGTGGGATTGGACGATAGAGATAATGCTTGCTGACATCAGCCTTCAGGTTGTCGGCAGCCTGTGCATTATACTTCTGTACGTACTCGTAAAGCTTACCTGTACGCTTCAAATCAAACCAGCGCATCTGCTCACCGCAGAACTCTACTGCACGCTCCTCAAGGATGGTATCGATGGTTGCATTACCACTCAAGGTATTATCCTTACCCTCGATAGCACGCGCCTGACGGAGCTGGTTGATAGTTGCCATGGCTGCACCACCATCACCGAGAGCCAACTGACATTCTGCCTTGATGAGATACATCTCTGGGATACGCATCACGATGGCATCACGGCTGGAGATGTCATGAGTTGGGTAGTTTGGATCATAAACATCATCCAAGAACTTCTTGATGCCAGGGAATGAGCACCAACCAGCAATCTTATACAGGTTGTAACGATCATCACCATAAACCTTAGAAGTCTTCACAGCAGCCTCTGTTGGCTTGGCTGTAGCCTCATCCATAGATGTGTATACAGGGATGTCACCACCTGCCATAAACTGGATACGGTATCTGTTCTTTGCCCAAGCCTGCATAGCCTGTCCCTCTGGAGAATCACCATCCATTGGACAATAGTAAATAGCGGTATCCTGCAATTCTGGATAATTCTTTGAATTCTTAGCCAAATCAGGTGAAGCTATGTCATAGTGATCAAGCAAGGTTGCTTCTGAACGCTGATCGGTAGTCTTATGCTTCTCCAACAGGTTCCACAAGTGCAATGAAGGCAAGTAGCGGGTGAATCCACGTCCGTATGGAGAATAAGCTGCGCCACATTCTACATTCTTACCAGTTGATTTACTCTTGATGGTTGTCTTGCCAGCAGCTATACGCCAGAACACCTGTGTGTCTTTCTGACCATTGCCACCCAAGTCGTTAGCGCCATTGTTCCACATAGAAACAAACATCAACAACATGGCATTACCACCACGAGTATAACCCGTACGGGTAATCAAACTATTGTACTGCATTGGGCTACCACCTTCCAAACGATAACGGTAAGGAATGCAGTTAGCATTGGTCTTGATGTCCTGAGAATAGGTTACACCGAAGAGCGCCTCCTGATTGGTATTGTAACTCTCATTAGCCATCGTCCATACATGCTTGTAGTTATTGTCAAGACTTGCATAATCACGTGCGCCGATAACAGCCTCTGCATCAGCCTGAGCTGCTGTATAGAGGGCATTCTTGTCTTTACCATCATAATTGCCACCCTTGACGGTCTGACCTAACTGACCACCCAACCAAGATGCTGCATAAAGCAATACTCTTGATCTCAAAGCCTTAGCTGCCCAATAGTTGGCACGTCCATCAGCCTTGGTCTTGTAACCTGCAGCCTCAAACTTAGCGATAGACTCATCCAAATCGTCCAATACCTTACCGAACACTTCGTTTTCAGGCATTCTGGTAGGATTGAAATTCTGAGCTGTTACTGGTTCTGAATTATATGGGATAGCTCCCCAAGTGTTAACCATGTGGAAGTAATAGAAAGCTCTCAGGAAATGAGCCTCACCCAGATAACGATTCTTCAGATCCTCACTCAAGAAGTTTGCATCATTCACATACTTGATGGCATTGTTGCAGACATCTGTAGCACTATAGAAAAGTTCCCAATAGTGATCAAGACAAGGGTTATCTGCCACATTGTTTTCCAATGCTGCTGCATTGAAATTGTAGGAGCAAAGGCTCTTCTGCTTGTTATCATAACCATAATAGAAGAGGTCGGTACCCATTTCACTTAAACCTAAACCTGCTTCCTTACCATACCAGCCACGGGCAAAGGTGTAGCAGTTTGCTACAAGACCTTCCAGACCAGCAGGAGTTTTATATGCCAAACCGGCAGTTTCACCCACTTTATTCTCTTCTTCCAGAAAATCAGAACAAGAGGTAAGTCCCAACATCATAGAAGATGCCGCTGCCATGAATAATATCTTTGTTTTCATAATTGATTCGATGTTTTTAGAATTCTACATTAAGACCGATTACAACCTGCTTCTGCATAGGGAATGAGATGCTACCACCACGCTCTGGGTCGTAGTTGTCAATCTTACTCCATGTCATGAAGTTCTTCATTGAGCAATATACTCGAGCCTTATTCATACCGATAGTATGCAACCACTTAGCTGGCACATTATAAGAAAGGGTGATATCCTTAATCTTGAAGTAATCAGCCTTTTCGTATGTGAACGCAGACTTGTAAGTTGACCAGATCTTGCTGGAATTAGTATCCAAACCTGGGTTAGGGAATTTTGCATCGGTATTGGTTGGTGTCCAATAATCGATAGCATCACCCCAGTTGGCAGACTCAAAGTTCAACTGCTCATTCATTGCGTATGAAATATAACCGCCCAAACGAGCCATCAACTGTACTGAGAGTGAGAAGTCCTTATAGGTGAATGTATTGGTCATACCGAATACATGATTAGGATCCTGGTTGTAGAGTACACGGTCGTCAGAACTGATAGTACCATCACCATCCTTATCCAAAATCTTTGGAGAACCTGGTGTACCATAGCCCTTGGTACCTGTGCAACCAGGCTTCTTGCCTTCATGTGCAGCCTTAAAGTCTTCTACATACTGGTCGAACTCACCAATACCCCACTCACCGAGTACCTTGTAATCATAGAATGCGTTTACACGATTGCCTACGAACAAGCCCTTGGTACCAGATACATACTTATCAACACCACCTGTCAACTCAGTAATCTCATCCTTGAAATGAGAGTAAGACCAGTTGGCCGTCCAGTCGAAGTCCTTGGTACGAACGATATCTGTCATCAAAGAGATCTCAAGACCCTGTCCCTTTGTCTTACCGATATTGTCGATAACGGTAGGGAATGATGATGCAGGTGCTGTCTTATAGAACAACAAATCGTAGGTATGGTTCCAATAGTAATCAATGCTACCGCTGATACGTCCATCAAGGAAACCGAAGTCGAGACCAAGGTTGAATGATGAGGTCTTCTCCCATGTCAGGTTAGGATTACCCAACTGGCTTGGAATCTTACCAGATACATCTGTGTTGCCTAAATAGTAATAATAGGTATTGGCACTCAGTGATGTCAATGTAGAATAAGCATCAATAGCTGCATTACCGGAAATACCCCAAGAAGCACGAAGTTTCAAGTTGCTCAAAACTTTCTGGTCTTTCAACCAACTCTCCTCGATCATTCTCCAACCACCTGCTACAGATGGGAAGTAACCCCACTTGTGACCCTTTGCCAAAGTAGATGAACCATCAGCACGAAGTGAAGCGGTCAACAGATACTTGCTGGCATAAGAATAGTTCAGACGACCAAAGAATGACAACATGGAAGTCTTGACGTAGGTAGAAGTTGTCACAGGAGAAAGGATCTTAGACAGATCATTGTAACCGCTCTCATAATAATGAGTAGCACCTGCATCACCGCCTACGGTAGAACTTTCTGTCACTGTCTGGGTCAACTCATGACCAAGCAATGCTGTCAAATCATGCTTCTCTGCTATCGTAGTATTGTAATTGATGGTATTATCCCATGTAATCGCAGTAGAGTTATTTCTGATCTGACGGATGTAGCTGGTAGAAGGAGACTGGTATCTCTGCTGACTCTGATAGTCCTGATACAAGCCATTGCGTGAGTCGCTTCTATCTACAGCAAACATAGAGCGCAAGTTCAGACCCTTCAGAGGAGCAACCTCCACATAAGCATTGCCGAAGAAACGGGTTGACTCTGTATTATTCTGATAAGCACCATCCACATCATCCAGCAATGGAGAACAGTGAGCTGCATACCAAGGGTTTGGAGTTGCATTGATGCTTCCATCTGTCAAATATGGATGAGTAATGGAGGTCATCTTCAAAGCCTGGTTGTAAACACCGGAATTACGACGATTCCAGTTTTTGTAAGTAAAGAGTAAGCTGGATCCTACCTTCACAACCTTATTGATGCGATGGTCGATATTCACCTTACCATTGTAGCGGCTCATCTGATCGTTCTTCATCAAACCACGGTCGTACATAGCACCCAAGGAAATATTGAAATTGGTCTTTTCACTACCACCAGCTACATTTACTTCATAGTTCTGAGAGGTACTGTTTTTCAAGAGCAAATCGCCCCAATCAGTATAGGAACCATCTTTATAAATATCGAATGTAGATGTACCATCATCCAGTTTATTGGTCAGTACACTTTCAGGAGTGATGCTACTGAGCACGGTATTGTAAGCCTCCAAAGTCTTGTCAGCACCTTTATACCAAGTCGAATAAGCACTCTTGTCTATCAGGCGCTGTACTTCCTTTGCACCGTACATAGAATTTGCTGCATTGGTAGCACTGTTGAAAGAGTTGTAGAAATTGAATCCTACTGAAGTCTTACCGGCCTTACCACGCTTAGTAGTAATGATGATAACACCATTGGCACCACGGGTACCATAGATAGCAGTAGAAGAAGCATCCTTCAATACCTCCATAGACTCAATATCGGATGGATTGATATCGAGCGTAGAACCATAAGCCACTCCATCCACAAGAATCAACGGATTATTGGAAGCCAACATAGAACGGGCACCACGGAGATTGATGCTTACGCCAGAACCAGACTCACCACTTGACTGCTGCAAGTCCATGCCAGGAATCTTAGCCTGCATTGCCTGCATAGCATTGGAAGAAGCTACATTCTTAAGATCATCAGACTTGATGGAAGCGACAGAACCTGTCAAATCACGTTTCTTCACTACGCCATAGCCGATGACAACCAATTCATCCAGAGAATTGTTGTCTTCCTCCATCACGATATCGACGGAATTCTGGGCACCTACCTTTACCTTCTTTTCCTTGTAACCGATATAGGTAAATTTGAGAACTGTAGATGGATTAACTCCGTTAATAGAAAAGTTACCATCCAAATCGGTGACAGAACCTAAACCTGCCATTCCTTCAGGAACAACACTAACGCCAATCATTGGTTCGCCATTAGAATCCTTCACTGTACCCTTGATTGTTTTCTGTTGTGCAAAAGCACCAAAACAAACAGAGCCTAAAGCCAGTGCCATACTGACACGTTTCAGTTGTTGATACATAAACTTCTGTTTTAGGTTATTATTATTTCAAGTTTTTAAGCTGAACTTAATTTCGCTTTTATTCAGTTTTCATACAAACTCACCTTATTCATCATGACTTGGTTCCGTTATTATGAAGCGGCTCCTTAGTTATTATGTAGGTTTGTTATGCCGCAAAGATATGAAAAATTCTCAAAAGGTCAATGCATTTACATACACAAAATAACGTAAACGTTTACGAACAAGTGTATAAAAAAGCGCCCATCTTCCATCAGATGAAGCGCTTTTTATACGTTCATATTCAAAAAAAGTGTATCTTCTAAAAAAGTCAGAAGATACACTCTTGTTTTATATTTTTTTTCTTCAGGGATTTCCTGAAGAATCTCATTCCTACTTATCAGTAGTTTTCTTGGCAGCAGGTTTTGCTGCTGTCTTGGCAGGTGCCTTCTTTGTAGCAGCCTTGGCTGGTTTCTGTGCTTCACGCAGTTTCTCTACTTCCTTTTCTATCTTGTCCAACTTAGCCTGGAGACGAGTGATTTCCTTATCCTTCATCTCTATCTCCTCCTCCATATTGGTGACACTGGTCATGTAATTATCGAGCTGCTCATTGTCCATCTCTGGATGGAGAGAGTTTACTCGGTTGAGGAAGTCGCCCAGAATGTTCATGTAATTTGTGAAAGCATCAAATGGACTTGAATAGATACCACGGTCAAGACCCACATTACTTGGCTTAGTAGTCATGAAACGGAAGTTATTGCTTGCCTGCAAGTAATCCCAGTCCTGATTGATACGAGGATCATTGGCAATACGTACACGGTCGGCTACACTATAGAGTTTGTTGAAAGCCTCACGCTGCATCGGATTTCCGAGCCATGTGCTGACATCACGCTCCTCATCCACCCAACTCAATGTATCAGGTACATTCAACTCGCCCACTGACTTCATCTTCTTGCAAATCTCTGAAGGTGTAGAGAAGGTGATGCCCTTCTGGCGTGCACATTCTGGCAATGCCTTGAAGAACTCGAGGATATTGCTGGACAATGGCTGGGCAATACCAAGTGCAGACAGTTCCATGAAGATATTGATAATCTGCTCTTCCTGTGGCAAAGCTGCTATCTCATTGATATAGGTATCAGCAAAAAGTGGATAACCATCCCAACTACTATTATTGAAACGCAAAGAGATATCATCGCTCAAACGGATATCACGGAGCAAAAGCTTCAGATTTGGAGCTATCGGACAATGATAAACATAGTGTGGAGACTTCCAGCCCAATACATGCTTGGCACCTTCGGTCAACATACCTTCGAAGCCCATCTGAGAAGCCTGCAAACCAATATCATCGCTATAAATGAGTGATGAATTGCGAAGCACAGTTGGCTCCTTACCGAAATATTCCTTGATCTTGGAAGCCTGACGCTTAACCTCCTTGGCAAAGCTATCCTCATTGACGAGAGAGGCAAGACCATGAGAATATGGCTCTGCGAGGAACTCTACACAACCGGTAGCATTCAGTTCCTGCAATTTTTCCAATACCTGAGGAGCATGCATTTCCAACTGTTCCATGCCGACTCCTGAGAGTGAAAAGGCTACCTTGAAATACTTGTCACTCTGATGGATCATCTCCAACAGGGCATTGAGCGCTGGCATATATGACTTCTCAGCTATCTCGCTGATAGAACGCTCATTCTCGTAATCATCATAGTAATAATGATCAGTACCGATGTCGAAGAAGCGGTAGCGTTTCAGATGGGTAATCTGATGTATCTCGAAATATAAACAAATTGTCTTCATAATTTGAAACTTGATATTTGAACGTTTAACTTTATGACAAGCAAAGACAAAGAGTTCTTCGTTCTTCGTTCTTTACTCTTCACTTAACCTACTTCCATCCTAAGGTTTTAAGGTATAAGTCCCTGATGCGGGCACCCACCTTTTCCCAGGTAATCTGGTCAACTTCCTTCTTGCCCTCCACAGAAAGATAGTCGAAAAGACTCTCATTATGACAGATACTGTAGATGGCATCTGCAAGGGCATGAATATCCCAGTAATCTACCTTGATGCAGTTGGTAAGAATCTCACCGCAACCACTCTGCTTGGAAATGATGGTAGGTGTGCCACACTGCATAGCCTCCAAAGGAGAGATACCGAAAGGTTCACTCACAGAAGGCATGACATAGACATCAGAATCCTTCAGGCACTCATACACCTGCTTGCCACGCATGAAACCAGGGAAATGGAAACGATCGGCAATACCTCGCTCTGCTGCAAGATAAATCATCTGATCCATCATATCTCCTGAACCAGCCATGCAGAAACGCACATTACGGGTACGATGAAGCACCATATTGGCAGCCTCAACGAAATATTCCGGTCCCTTTTGCATGGTAAGACGACCCAAGAATGTAACCACCTTCTCCTTGCCTTTATGATCAGGACGAGGAATATCCTGCCACTCCTGCTTCAATGGATATACCGCATTGTGCATAGCAAAGCACTTGCGTGGATCCTGGTGATACTGATTGATGACCGTCTGTCGGGTCAACTCAGATACACACATGATACAGTCGGCATTGTCCATACCATCCTTCTCGATGGAATAAACGGTAGGGTTTACCTTACCACGGCTACGGTCGAAATCGGTAGCATGCACGTGAATGCACAATGGTTTACCACTCACCCTCTTGGCATGAATACCAGCAGGGAAAGTCAGCCAGTCGTGAGCATGGATAATATCAAATTCCTCACTTCGAGCTACCACACCGGCAATGATGCTATAGTTGTTGATCTCGTCGTGGAGATTGGATGGATAACCACCAGCAAAATCCATACATCCGAGGTCGTTGACATTCATATAGTTGAAGTCGGCATAGATATGATCGCGATAACGGAAATAGTCATCCGGATTCATAATATTGCCTACTCGCTGCTGTACGTAATCATGATTGACATCACGCCAGGCGATAGGCACACTATTCATGGCCACAATCTTACAAGCACTGCGGTCCTCATCACCGAAAGGATGAGGAAGACAGAGTATGGTTTCAATGTCACCCTGGGCATGCAACCCCTGAGAAATACCAAAGTTAGCAGTAGCCAAACCACCAAATACATGAGGAGGATACTCCCATCCAAACATTAATACTTTCATATAGCAGTCCTCCTTATTAATATTGATACTTATCGAGTAATTCGAGTGCACGCAGAATCTCTGCCACATTCATGGCAAAGGAAATGGCACCACGTCCAGCAAATGGAGGGTTACCATCAAAGAGTTCGCTGATGGTACCGAGACAATGATAAGACATTTCATCTTCATATCCCACCATCTGGCGCTCAATGAAGCTCAATCGGGTTCTTCTGTAGAGTTTCAAACTTGCCTCCATATAGAAACCGCCGAGCCAAGGCCATGCAGTACCTTGATGATATGCATAATCTCGCTGGCTCTGAGGACCTACATAGACAGGATTATAACCGCCACTCTTAGGAGAAAGAGAGCGCAATCCCTTAGGGGTCAGGAGTTCACGTGTACAGATATCGAGCACTTTCTTCTTCTGGTCTTGAGAAAGAGGAGAATAGTCGAAAGCGACTGGGAAAATCATATTAGGTCGAACACTCCAATCGATCATGTTACCATCTACATAGTCATAGAGATAACCATACTCATTGAGGAAAGTATCGAGGAAAGACTGCTTGGTCTTCTCTGCCAATTCCAGAAGATGCTGTTGTCTCACTTGCTTGCCATCCAGTTCACAGAGAGCAGCGCAGAAGCACAATGCATTGTACCACAACGCATTGAACTCAACAATATAACCACTTCTTGGAACTACAGGTTTTCCGTTGGCAGTAGAGTTCATCCATGTCACAGCCTTATTCTTTCCATCAGCGTAAAGGAGTCCGTTAGGATGCAATTCCAGATTAGGATGGTGATTGCCTTCGATAAAGAGCATGACACTCTTGATGAACTTACCATATTTCTTCAGACATTCCTCCTTGCTGGTTTCCTTAGCATACTGCTGAAGAGCCCAGATTGCCCAGAGAGGAACATCCGGCTGTTCCAATTCGGTAATATTCACCGTGATATCCTTTCCTTCCATGAATTCCTGATATCCCTTCATGGCAGTCTTCATCACCAGTTCAAAGTAGTCATTTTCCTCTATAGAGAGGGTAAGACCCGGCAAAGAGATAAATGTATCTCGCGCACGGCACTTGAACCAAGGATAACCAGCCAGAATGTATCGGTCATCATTTTTCTCACGACGGTGGAACTGATGGGCAGCATTGACAAGACAATGGAAGAAATTGTCACGAGGGGCTCTTTCTGCCACTTCCTTATCAAAAAGTTTCTTCAATGTACCGGTCTTGATTTCAGATGTAGATGCAGCAAAGACTATGCTCTCACCTTTCTTGATTGGCATCTCAAAATAACCAGGTACATAAAGGTCCTCATTGGAAGCATAGCCACGCTCCTGCTCCTTAGGATACTCCACACCACGATACCAGTCTGGGGCAAAAACAAACTCATTCTTCTTGGAGAACTGCATATAAAGGTCTGGATAACCTGCATACATACAAGTCTTGATACCATTATCCACTGCTGAATACTCACGGGATGCTGTTCCATTCTCATGGGTAAACTGACGCACGCTTCTGAATGCCAAGAATGGACGGAAACGCAAGGTGGTAGCTGAATGACAATCCACCATGGTGTATCTGATCAAGATGCGATCTTCATAATGCTGAAAAACGACCTCTTTCTTTAAGATGACACCACCTACACGGTAAAGCGTTGTTGGCACCTTATCGCAATCAAACTCACGAATGTATTTATGGCCCATCGGGCTAAAGTTGTTGCCTTGATACTTGTGCAATCCGAGATTGAATTCAGCGCCATGCTGAATGACTGTAGGATCGAGAGAACTCAGCAATACATGATTGTCGCCATCCAGTTCTGGAATAGGGACAACCAGCAAACCGTGATACTTTCGAGTATTACAATCAACAATCGTAGAGCACGAATAAGCACCCGAGCGGTTGGTTCTAAGCAACTCCTTCGGCAATGACTCCTGTAGGTTGGTCATCAGGGCCTTTTCGAATTTTAGATAACTCATAGATCTATATTAAGGTTTTTAATATTTTTTGTTGACTTTATTGCATCCAAAGGTAAGGAAAAAAAGCGAAACGACAAAGTTTTTTGGCAAAGAATTTAAGAAAATCGCTATATTTAATGTTTTATAAGCTTTTAAAGGGAAAATATTCCCCGATTTTAAGTCACTTTGATGAATACACAAAGTTTTGTGTAGTCTCTTTACAACAATCGCACAATCGAAAAAAAAGGTGCACCGGAACTTGTATTCCGATACACCTTATTATTCTTAAAACCTTATTATTCTTGAAATAAGATCAATCTGACTACTGCGGTATCAGGAAGTTGATTACTTCCTGCTCCACCGTGATGCGGTAAGGCCCAACTGGCGTCTTCATCAATCGACCATCTACACCAATCATCGCATGAGAAGAATCCTCTACCACCACCTCTCTCGTGCGATAGGGATGCACACTTTTATGATTGAGGAATTTACCTTTGACGAAAAGATAAAAGCCTTCAAAGAGCTGGGGCATACCAGGATGATGAACTACAGAGACATCCAGAAGACCATTGTAAGGCACCGCATTAGGAGTCTGTCCATATCCCGATGCATTTCCTACACACATGGTCATCACCCTACGCTTAATGACATCTGAATTGATGCGGATATGCATCTTATAGTCTAATCGCTGGAAAATCATCAGCACGAATGAGAAGAGGAACGACAGGGTGCGGGAACCGAATACATGATGGGTCTTGCGACGCAAGTTCATGATAGCAGCTATCAGACCGACATTCACGCAATTGAGAAAATAGCGGTGACAGTTTTCCCCCTTCTTGTTCTGATAACGGATACAACCTAAATCGATCTTACGCACACGATGCTGCTGGAGCCATTTGATAGTCTGTTCATAATCACTATCATCAAATCCCCAGAAATGAGCAAAGTCATTCATCAGTCCATTAGGAATAATACCCAGCGCAATCTGGTTTCTTACGGAAGCATCTACCTGCATCAGACAGTTTACTGCATCATTCAATGCAGAATCTCCACCCACAATAACGATTGTCTTATAGCCATTGTTGATAAACATCTTAACCAGACGCTCTACACTTTTCTGATTCTCGCTTTGCACGAAATCATAGTCCACATGAAGTTGGCGCAAAACTTTCTCTATCTTAGTCCAGCGCGCACTGCTCCTCCATCCTCCTCGAGGACAATAGAGCAAGCCCCATTTATTTTCATTCACAGCCACGTCGATTATTCTCCTATAATAATATTCTCTATATTAATAATAATGTATATACGATCAGAAATTCATCTATTACTTATCCAAATATCTATCAATCATATAAATTGCTACTGATTAGATTTCATCAGTTCAAGAACCTGCTCTACCTTCTGCTCCATCGGTTGAAGTGCATCTATCCAATGAATGGTAAAACCCCTGCGCTCCATACCACGAAACCAGGTCATCTGCCTTTTGGCAAACTGATGAATGGCGATTTCCAATCCTTTCAGCATCTCCTCATAAGAAGTTTTTCCTATCACATATTCTGTGATAAACTTGTATTCCAACCCGTAATACAACAGGTTTTCTGCAGGAATACCACGATCGAGGAGTCCCTTGATTTCCTCTACCATCCCATTCTCCAGACGCTGTTTCAGACGGCGGGTGATTTTATCACGGCGGGCATCACGGTCGATACTTACTCCTATCACCAAAGAATCAACCGCAGGCAATTCCCGCTCTAGCGTTGGATGTTCGAGATTGTAAGTTTCAATCTCAATCGCACGGATGGCGCGCTGCGCAGTATCTACATCTGTGCGATTGTGCATATTAGAACCATTCTTCGCCTTCAAATCCACCAACATATCTGTCAGTTCTTCCAGCGTTTTACCTTCGAGGGAACTACGAAGAGCAGGATTTTGAGGAACTGGTGAAAGATGATAACCTTTCAAGACAGACTCGATATAAAGTCCGGTACCTCCACAGAGTATCGGAAGTACGCCACGCTGAGTAATGTCCTGATAGGCATCATAGAAGTCCTGCTGATATTGGAAGAGATTATACTTGGTACCGGCATCACAGATGTCTATCAGATGATAAGGAATCAGTTTACCCCCTACCGTATAATCCTCAAGATCTTTTCCCGTACCAATATCCATGCCCCGATAGACTTGGCGACTATCGGCACTGATAATCTCAGCCCCATGCGTATCGCCACCCCACATGGAAGAATCCATGCCATTGATATGCGAGGCAAGTGCAGCGGCAAGACTAGTCTTTCCACTGGCAGTAGGACCCAATATGGTAATCATAGAATGTTTCATGGCGCAAAGATACAAATTTTTCCGATACAGACAAACAAAGAAATAAAAAAAATGGGAAAACAAGGCAAGAAAAGGAGAATCAGTATGCCTTTATGCTATAAAACTTCAAGCCATTAGACAAAAAAATAAATAATAAAAAAGCCTGGCATTTTACAATGCCAGGCTATATATATTGTCGTAAATCGCTTCAGCGGTATTACTTCAACTCAGCGAGGTACTTGATAGTACGAACCATCTGAGAAGTATAAGAGTTCTCATTGTCGTACCAAGAAACTACCTGTACCTGATATGTGTCGTCGTCGATCTTGCTAACCATTGTCTGAGTAGCATCGAAGAGAGAACCGAAACGCATACCGATGATATCAGAAGAAACGATAGGATCCTCGTTGTAACCGAAGCTTTCGTTAGAAGCAGCCTTCATTGCAGCGTTGATACCCTCAACTGTAACGTCCTTACCCTTAACAACAGCTACGAGGATAGTTGTAGAACCTGTTGGAGTAGGAACACGCTGTGCAGAACCGATCAACTTACCGTTCAACTCTGGGATTACAAGACCGATAGCCTTAGCAGCACCTGTTGAGTTAGGAACGATGTTCTGAGCACCTGCACGAGAACGACGGAGGTCGCCCTTACGCTGAGGACCGTCGAGAATCATCTGGTCACCTGTGTAAGCGTGGATTGTTGACATGATACCTGACTGGATAGCTGCGTACTTGTTCAAAGTGTCAGCCATTGGAGCCAAGCAGTTTGTTGTACAAGAAGCTGCAGAGATAACTGTATCAGCTGGAGTCAAAGTCTTGTGGTTTGTGTTGTAAACGATAGTAGGGAGATCGTTACCTGCTGGAGCAGAGATAACTACCTTCTTAGCACCTGCTGTAAGGTGAGCAGAAGCCTTCTCCTTAGATGTATAGAAACCTGTGCACTCAAGTACTACGTCAACACCAAGCTCACCCCAAGGAAGCTCAGCTGCGTTAGGCTTAGCGTAGATAGTGATCTCCTTACCATCAACGATGATAGAGTTGTCTGTTGCCTCTACAGTGTGCTTGCCCTCGCCATACTTACCAGCGAAGCCACCCTGTGCTGTATCATACTTAAGAAGGTGAGCCAACATTTTTGGAGATGTAAGGTCATTGATTGCAACTACCTCATAACCATCTGCCTCAAACATCTGACGGAAAGCCAGACGACCGATACGGCCGAAGCCGTTAATAGCAACTTTTGTCATTTTTTTTAATATTTAAAATTAATGGTTTAAAATAATTCCATCTTTTAAGCTCTCAAGCAATCCTGAAGTGCTGAAACATTCAAAAAAATAAGCTTTCAAGCATTTTTTTCTTTTTCCGAGCGCAAAGTTACTAATTTTTTTCTAACTTTGCACACGAAAAGAGTATTAAATAAATTAAAAAAGAATAGTTGAGGTTTAATCTTGCTATAAAAAAAGCAGTTAACATGTCAGACTGACAACTCCATATTGCAAAATTCAATCCTTTCACAAGAATGAAAAATGCATATCGGATGAAGAAATCAAACCCTATGATGCCTTACACATTATTATATATATGGGAAAAATCATCATTCTGCTAGAAATGACAAAGTATAAATACTAAAATTATATCAACATTTAAATAAACAAAAGTAAAAGAATTAAGTTATGAGTAAATTTTTGAATGAATTCAAGGAATTCGCCATGCGTGGCAATGTGCTTGACATGGCTGTCGGTGTGATCATCGGTGGTGCTTTCGGCAAAATCGTAAGTTCTGTTGTGGATGATGTCATCATGCCTCCTATCGGATGGTTGATTGGTGGCGTCAACTTCGCTGACCTCAAGTTGACCTTGCCTACCGTACAGGTTGCCGGTGAGGAATTCAAGACTGCGACCATCAACTATGGTAGTTTCCTCCAGACCTGTTTCGACTTCCTCATCGTGGCTTTCTGTATCTTCATGCTCATCAAGGCGGTCAACAAGTTAGCTAAGAAGAAGGAAGAACCTAAGGAGCCTGAGGCACCAAAAGCACCAGAACCAAGTGCTGAGGAGAAACTTCTGATGGAGATCCGCGACTTGCTGAAATCACAGCAGAAATAATTGCCACAACAAAAAGTGACAATAAAAGAAGTCCCATACGATCCGCAGAATGCCATCTGGCAGTACCTGGAATCGTATGGGACTTTTTTATTAAAAGATGGAATTGAAACCTTTGGGATTTCAACAGGTGCGTTTATCCCACTCCCAACAACTCAACTTCAAAGATAAGAGTAGAACCTCCTGGTATTCCTGGCTGAGAGAACTTTCCATATCCCATTTCGGCAGGAATATAAAGTTCCCACTGGTCGCCTACGTGCATCTGTTGCATCGCCACAATCCAACCATCTATCAGATCGCTCAATCGCATCGCAAACGGAGTTCCGCCACGGCTGGAATCAAACTTCTTGCCATTGATGGTCCAACCCGTATAATGAGCAGTCACAATGCTGCGCTTGCCTGGTTGTGCCCCATTTGGATCTCCCTGTTTCAACACCTTATAATATATACCACGAGGGAGTGCTTTCACACCTTCCTCTTGAGCCTTTTCTTCCAGCCAACGCTTGTTGGCCTCTACATATTCTCTTTTTGCCATATTTCAGATTACATGATATTATATTTGCGCCGCTAAGTTACGAAGAAAAATCGGAATGACAAAAAAAATCCGGTTTTATTTTGCCATGTCTTCTTTTTATGCTAACTTTGCATCCTAATCATCAAAAATACAATATGCCACAAACACTACATATTGCAATCATCGGTGGAGGCGCCGCAGGATTCTTTGCAGCAATAGAAGCCAAGCGCAACTTCCCTCACGCCGACATCACCATATTCGAGAAGAATTCAAAGGTACTTGCCAAGGTGGAAATCACGGGAGGAGGAAGATGCAATCTTACCAATTCCTTTGAGGAGATTTCTGACTTGAAGCAGGCATATCCTCGTGGTCATAAACTGATGAAGCGACTTTTCAAGAGATTCGATTATCAGCATGCCTTCAACTGGTTTGAAGAAAACGGTGTGCCACTGGTTACACAGGAAGACCAATGCGTGTTTCCGCAATCGCAGGATTCACGCAGCATCATCGACTGTCTGGTGAATACCGCCAAGCGACTGGGCGTAAAGATACAATGCAACCACCTGCTCACCGCCATCACGGAACTGGAGGATGAGCGCCTGCTCCTGGATTTCAAGGTTTCAAAAGGAAATCTTTCGGGAGCATCTTCTGCCTCTCATCCCGTTTCCGAAATCAGACAGATAGTTTTCCACCGGGTAGCCATCACCACTGGCGGTCATCCCAAGATGGAAAACTTCAAGCATCTCTCAGATTTAGGACATGCGATAGAGCTGCCTATCCCATCGCTCTTCACCTTCAACATCGCCGACA
>ERZ1023839.74-NODE-74-length-34610-cov-16.853480_pt1 | contig 34610 bp, 35 predicted proteins | sample MGYA00380383_ERZ1023839 | MGnify/ENA primary metagenome ERZ1023839 (study PRJEB33179, sample SAMN07449065) | human gut metagenome | biome: Human-gut; feature: Human associated habitat; material: Faeces | host: Homo sapiens | place: India:Kasaragod | collected... | reverse complement strand
TGTAACTTACAATATAATTATCAGTTAAAAATAATTTTAAATCTTTATAATTAAATGAATCTTTACTATTTAACTGGCTATTAATCATATTAAGTTCATTTCTTGAAGTATTTTTAAAATATTTTTTATATTTTTTTGATTTAATAAAATATGCTATTAACATTACCATTCCTGTTATAAATGTTATAAAACCAAGCATATCACAAATACCAGTTTCATTTGATAAATTATCTGTCATATTCATATATACTGATCCAAAATAATTTGAAAAATCAGCCACAGTTAAAGCTTCATCACCCTTAAGTTCATACATCTCATTATATGTATCAATAGCAATCTGTTTTACATCTTTAGTAGTCGTATAAGTATAACCATATATTCTAATATTATCCTTACCATCATTTTCAAAATTTTCCTTATATGTTGCTTCATCCATATAAGCAATATACACATAAGTTCCATCAGTTACAAAATAGTAATACTCTTTTTTATCATCGAAACCAGCAAATAAAAGAGCTGTATTTTTAACATCTAAATATGTATAAATATTTTCTTTATCTTCCCTTTTACTTTCAATAACATCATTTAAGTTTTGAGCATCTTTTTTAAGCTTTTTATCAAAATATTCTCCGAAAAAGAAAAGCCCTATTCCTAAAATTATTACTAAAATTGAAATCCATATTTTATTATTTGTCTTTTTTATATCTTTATTAATCACTTCATTAGTTATCATTTTTTACCTCACATTCACTTAAAAATAGATATATATTATTTATATCTATTCATTTGAGCCATAACTTGTTTTACTTGTTTTTGACTTGGTTTTCTACCCATTCCACTCATCATAGCTTCAATCATTTTTTCATTTATAGGGGGATTTTTTTCAAGCATTTTCTTTGTTACAAGTCTTGCAATTAAAAATCCTGCAATTATACCTACTACTAAACCTATTAAACCCCAAGCAATTTGTGCTCCCATTATTTATCACTCTCCCATAAAAATTATACTAAATTAACGCTTAAAAGTCTACATAGAAAGTTTACTTTTTTCATAATAAAATATTTGATATTTTTACAAACATTTGTTATTGGCATAAATTCTAACCAATGGTATGATTATTATAGGAAGCGAAAGTAAAGCGGGCGCTACCACTAAACTATTATTTAATTAGAAAGTGAGGTGGTTATAATGAAAAAAGACATCAGAGAAGTTTTCAACTATATAATAATTATTATCATGAGTATTATACTATTAATTAATGCAGCTGTTGTAATGGTACTCATCCTAAAATAAAAAAAGCGCCTTAATCTATATTTGCTTATAGATTAAAGCGTATACCAACTAAACGGTAGCGCTCGCATAGCAATTTACGAGTAGCTTCCTTTTTTTATTATATGTAAGTTTTTTTCTTACATACTTAATATAGCATATTTTTATTATATTTTCAACGGGCTGAATATGTTTTTTATAAAAAAATAATCATACCATCAGTTGAATTTAATAGTATGACTATTTTAGAAAGCTAAAGTAAGTGCTGCATCAACACTATTATTTCATTAGAAAATGAGGTGGTCTAATGACAACAAGACTTAAAAATGATATCTTAATAATTATTATCCTCATCTTATTTTATATTACTGCAAAATAATATAAATAATTATATTAACAGCACTTACGAGTAGCTTTCTTTTGTAAGGAGGTCCTTACATATTTAATATAGCATAAATTAATTTTGTTTTCAATTAGTTAAATACATATTTCATCAAGCCAAAAATAATCTTTATTATCAAAATCACAAACAAAGAAATTATAATTAGTAAGGGATTTTAATAAATAAGGTTTACTGGTATTACCCTCGCATAAAAGATAAGAATTTTTAACAGTTAATTTTTCTTCTTCACTTTTATATTTATTATAATAGTTATGAACATTATTTACCAAATAATAAAAGTGATTATCTTTATTATCTGCATAGATCTTATTATTTATCATAGTTTGATTAATCCTTAAGGTCATTTGTTCATATAAATTTTGAGCCATTCCTACATCTTCCCTATTTGATTTATAAATAGCCTCGAAACTTTTGTATAACATATAAGGACTATCTTTTGCTAAAATACACATATTTTTGTTAATATTAAATATATAAAATTTTCTCATACTTTTTCCTTTCATTTTAATATTAACAAATTCATTTCAAAAAAAATGTCGAAAAAACTACTTTTCGAGCATATTTTTAATTTTTATAATAATTGAGTTTATATCAAATCCTAAAAATTTTAAAACATCTTTCTTTTTACCAGAAACTGCATAATCATCAATACCAATTGCACATTTAGGATTACTTGCAAATCTATTCCACATATTAGTTTTACCTGATTCTAAAGTAAATGTTAATACATCCTTAGGTAAAAGTTTTTCTTCATAAATAGGATTTTGCATCATAAATAGTTCTGCACTTGGCATAGATACAACTCTTATATCAATTCCTTCGAGTGCAAGCTGTGAGGCAATTTCTAGTGCAATAGTTACTTCATAACCTGTAGCAATAATAACTGCATCTAAATGATATTTTTCTTTTCTAACTATATAAGCACCATATTTAACATATTTACCATTTGTATGTTTTAAAACATTTATTTTTTCATTACTTAAAATAAGAGCAACAGTTCTTTTATTTTTTATAATATATTCCCATGAACCAATAATTTCATTTATATCCGCAGGTCTTAAAACCACTAAATCAGGTATAAGTCTTAAATGAGATATTTCTTCGACTGGTGAATAAGCCATACCATCACTATTTACACTATCATTTCCAAATATATATGTAACAGGAAGTTTTTGCATACTTGCACTTCTTATAAAAGAAAGCATTTTACTAGCATATACTAAATTACAAGAACAAAAACATCTTAAATTAGACATAGAAAGACCATTAACAATACCTGCCATAGCACTTTCTTTTTTACCAAATTCAATATTTCTTCCTAAAGGATCCTCATTTGTCATTAAACTATCTTTTGTTAAAATAGCTTTAACATCTTTAAAAGCATCAGCACTACCACCCATAAAAAACTTAGTTTTCGGAGCAATAAAATTCATTACTTTTTGATTCGAAGAAAGTTCATCTTCACAGTATTTTTCATTTATTTGATAATTAGTACTATCAAATTCAACATTAAACTCACCTTTTTCAAGTAAATTTATAATATTTATTATATTACTATCTTTTGTAGCAAGAGCTTCATCGTATATTTTTTTCCATTTATTAAATGTTTTTTCCATACGAGCATTTATAATATTATTAAACTCTCTTTTTACCTCTTCATTAACATAAAAACTTTCTGTAGGATATTTACTTTCAATTTTTAAATTAATAAGTTCTTCGTTTGTAATTATATTACTATATATTCTTGGACTATTACTATTTTCAAGACCATAACCAAATTCATTATTAACTATTACAAATGATGGCATATCGCTTTTCTTAGCATCCTTTAAAGCATCCTCGATCTGTTTAGGATTATTACCATTTTTAACATTTATTACATTAAAATCAAGGGCATCAAGTCTTGTTTCTAAATCTTCAGTATAAGTTTTAAAAATATTTCCATCTGAGGATATACCACTGTTATCATAAATAAAAATTAATTTATTAAGTTTTTGATTACTTGCAAAAGCCATTGCTTCATAGCCCGCACCTTCCTGAATATCTTCATTTGTCAAAAGAACATAGGTATAATAATTAATCAAATCTAAATCTTTATTTATATTTAAAAACATACTTTCAAAATATCTTTCAGATAAAGATACACCGACTGCTAAAGAAGTATTATCTCCAGCAAGGGAAGATGATGCATCAATACCCATTTCTTTATTATATAAAAGAGCACCTGGAGCATAAGAATCAACATCTCTATATCTTTTTAAATCCTCAATTTGATAATCATATCCAGCATAAAATAAAGTTGCATAAAGAGCAGCACTATAATTTTTCGAAGGTACAATTAATCTATCTCTATTAATAAAACTAGGATTACTTGGTATTACATTTAAAACATTACTATATAAAGCATAAAATATTGGCACTCCAGTTAAAGTATGACCAGGATTACCCTCACCTGCTTTATCCATCATATCAAATGCTAAAAATTTTATACTATTAATTATTTCATTACTTTTTACTGCCATATAATTTTCCTTCCTATTATATAGTTTATCATAATTTAGTTTTCATTTAAATATCTTTTTAACTCAATAGCTATATTTTCAGGAATAACTTTCTTTAACTCTTTGATATCAGCATTTTTAATTTTCTCAATACTACCAAACTTTTTAAGTAAATTATTTATTCTTTGAGTACCTAATCCCTCAACATTAGAAAGCATACTTTTAAGCATACCTTTACTTCTTATTGTTTTATGATAAGTTATAACAAATCTATGAACTTCATCTTGGATTCTAGTTAAATAATTAAATACATCATCATGTCCTGTTAAATCATAAGTTTTTAAAGTATCACTATCTAAAAGAGCATTTGTTCTATGATGATTATCTTTTTTTAAACCTACTACTTTAATATTTAAATTTAAAGTATTTAAAACTTCTTTACAAGCATTTATTTGATTAAGTCCTCCATCTAAAATTATTAAATCAGGCATTTCTTCTTTATCAACTATACATCTAAAATATCTACGATATATAACCTCTTTCATCATATGATAATCATCATTTTTATCTACACTAATTTTATATTTACGATAATCATTTTTACTTGGTTTACCATTTTTAAATACAACCATTGCTCCTACAGAAAAAGATCCAAATAGGTTTGAATTATCAAAGGCATCTATTCTATATAAACTATTCATATTAAGAATCTTTCTTAGATTATCATGGGCTTCGAATACTCTTTTTTCATCATTTTTAAATCTATCTAAACTATTTTCTAAAGTAATTTTTGCATTTTCATAGGCTATTTCAAGAAGTTTTTTCTTTGTTCCTTTTAAAGGTTTAACAAAGCTTGTATCAAGTAATTTAGAAAGAAGATTTTCCTCAATATCGGTAGGAATAACTATTTCTTTAGGAACTTCATGTTTTTGATAAAAAGAATATAAGTAACTTACTATTTCTTCTTCATTACTTTCAATAGGCACAATTATATTATTATGACTACCAAGTAGTTTACCATTTCTAATAAAAAGTATTTCAATAGAAAGATAGCCTTTGAAAAAATAATATGACACTACATCTCTATTAACAAAATCATTAGATTGAACTTTTTGTTTTTCACAAATATAATTAATATACTCCAGTTCATTTTTTAGTTCTAATGCTTTTTCATAATTTAAATTCGAAGAAAAATATTCCATTTTTTCTTTTATTTTATCAGTAATTATTTTATCATTACCACGTAAAAATGATAGTATTTCACTTTCCATAGTCTTAATTTTTTCCTCGGGGATATCTTTAGTGCAATAGCCAAGACATTCTCCTATATGGTAATATAAACATACTTCTTTAGGCTTTCCTTCACACTTTTTCAAAGGATATAATCTATTTATTAAAGATACCATTCTTCGAGCAGCATAGGCATTAGGATATGGTCCAAATAAAAGTTTCTTATCACTTTTCTTTACATTAATATATCTTGATACTTTTAATGCAGGATAAGGTTTTCTAATATATTCAATGTATGGATAAGTTTTATCATCCTTTAAAAGAATATTATATTTAGGATTATATTTTTTAATTAAATTTATTTCTAATATAAAACTTTCTGTTTCAGTTTTAGTTACAATATACTTAAAATGATCTACTTCACTAACCATTAAAGCAGTTTTTCCTGTTACTGTTCCACGAAAATATGAATGAAGTCTTTTATTTAAATCTTTGGCTTTACCTACATAAATTATTATTCCATCACTATTAACCATTTGATATGAACCAGGTGCATGTGGAACAAGTTTTAATTCTTCCTTAAACATAATAATTCTCCTTACAAAAATATTATACTACAAAAATACCTAAAAATAAGATATAATTTTTATGAGGTATATTATGTTATTAAATGAATTTGAATTAACTATTAAAAAATCTAAATTTATAGGTTTACTATATAAAATTGATACCGAAGAAGATATCAAAAAAATACTTAATGATGTAAAAAGTATGCATCCTAAAGCAAAACATTTTCCTTATGCTTACATATTAGGAAGTATTGCAGGAAAAACTGATGACAAAGAACCACATAATAGTGCTGGAATGCAAATATATAATATTTTAAATTATAATAATCTAAATAGTCATCTTTTAATAATTGTAAGATATTTTGGTGGAACTAAACTTGGAGCTGGAAATCTTTTAAGAACTTATTTAGAAGTTGCTAAAAATACAGTAAAAAAAATCACAAATTGATGTGATTTTTTAATTAGTTCATTTTTTTCTTAAGTACTAATGCAGCAGCACCTAATAGAGCTAAACTCATAAGTGTAACTGAAGTATATACTAAGATTCCATCAACAGTATTTGGATTTTCAACTTTTGCTGGAGTATAGAAACTAACTTCGAATGTAGAGAAACTTTCAGTTTCAATTTCAATATATTTTTGTCCATTCTCCTCTTTAATTTCATATTCTTTAGTATCAATTACAGTTTCACCATTTTTATGTACTACTTTTGCATGAGTAAATGTAATTTCATTAGGAACAGCAACTTTTATTTTTACTTTTCCATTTATTGCTTCATTAGGAAGAACTTTAGATTCTTGATTAACTGTATAATATGGTTTAATATCAAGAACTAAAACACCTTTTTCTTTATCATAAGATTTAATTTCACTAGAAATTTTAACCTCAATTAAAGTGTTTTCTAATCCTTCGATTTTTGAAGAATCAATAGCCTCTTTTAAACCTGTTACAGTATCAGTAAGTTTTGCATCAGTTAATTCTTTAGCAACTTTTTCATCTACTTTATCACTAACTTTAACTTCTGGAGTAGTAACAACTAATTCACCTTTGTTAGCATCAACTACAGTATACATACTACCATCTTTAACAACTTTTAATCCTTCATTAATATAAGCATTAACAGTTGAATCAGTAAATGTACCACCAGATACCTCTATTTCATCACTCTTCATCATATCAAGAGCACCATAGAAAGTACCACCTTTTACTATAATTGGTTTTGCTAAAGCACCCTCAGTTGCAGAGTCTGCTAAATAATGTTGAATAACAGCATTATGTGAAGAACTATATTCTCCACCATCAATAGTCATTTCAACATGACCATAGAAACTAGGATGTGATTCAATTTGAATTGCAGAACCAGTACCTTTGATTCCCACGCCTTGACCAACACTATCCTTCTTTTCACCAGTTGCAGTTATTTTTGCATTTTTAATATTCCAGATACCTGCTTTAGTAGCAATACCTGAAGTTACACCTTCAATTGTAGCTCCATCAATATTCCATATTGCATAACCAGCTCCGTAAATACCATCAGTATTTCCAATTAGTTTTGCACTTGAATAAATATTGAATACTGGACAGTTTTCAGTATTTCTAATATTTCCATTAATTTGAATACTAGAACCCTCAACTCCATTTTTGTTTAGGTCCCCCTCAAGAGTACCATAAACATTTACATTTACACCATAAGATACATATTTACTATCATTTGGATAAACAACAATAATTGCCATATGACCTTTTAAATGTACATCTTTGCCAACAGTAACATTACTATAATTGACATCTTCTTTATTTTTAGATCCTTTAATATAGATTGGTGAATAGTTAGTTATGTCATTTTTCATTGAACCTTTTCCAGTTAAATCAAGTGTTCCACCATCAATATTAATTGAAGTTTGATTTTTAAATAAAATGTCGTGATTATTTAAATCAATTGTAACTTTTTTACCATCAACTAAATATAAATCTTTTGTAACTTCAAAATTTTCAGTTACTTTTGCTTCACCACCAGTTGCAAGAACTGCTTTAAGTTCTTCTTCTGTTTTAACTTCTTTAGTTTCTGCAAAAACTATTGAGGGCAAAATAATTGCAAAAGCCATTACTAAAGTTAAAACTATTCTTTTTAGGTTTTTCATTTTCCCTATCCTTTCTATATTCATACTATCATAATAAAGTTTTAATTTCAATAGATAAAAATGATAATTTTATTCTATGTGTAAACCAATTATTAATAAATATTATTATATAATGTCAGGATAAATGTCGCAAGAAATTTTGTCATTATTTCAAATACAATGACTATAAATAAAAAAATAACACTACGCTATTATAGTGTTATTCATATTTATAAATTATTAGGTTCTATATAAATTTATTTTTTATTAATTACATTAATATAGTTGTAAGGTATTTCAATATTATTTTTATCAAATACTTTCTTTAAATTTTCATTTAATTTACAACTATTTTCAAAACTTTCACTAATATCTTTTCCCCATACATAACATCTAAGTATTACTGCGGAACTATCCCATCTTATTACTTTAACATTTATATCATAGTTTACATCTTTATATAATTTTTTAAGTTCTTCCTTAGCAAGTTTTATGGCCTTATCTAAATCAGATGAATAAGAAATACCATATTCCATAAATGAACAATGTTTATTTTCATTATAATCATAGTTTTCAATTGTAAGGGTATTTAAAACACTATTAGGAATAATATATCTTTGATTATTATATCCTTTTATTATAGTATGTCTCATTGATACCTCTAAAACGGTACCAGATATATCTTTTTCTAAAATATGAATTCTATCTCCTACCTCAATTGGATGAGAAAATAAAAGAGAAATACTACCGAATAAATTCTTAAGAGCCTCTTGAGCCGCTAAGCCTAAAATAGTAGTTAATATTCCAACTGCAGAAAGTAAGGTAACAGAAAGTGATTTAAACATTTTAAATTTTGATAAACAAATAGTTACACCTATTCCAAAAATTATAACAGTTTTAAGTCTATCAAAAAATATTAAAATAGTTTTTAAATTTTTATTATTCTTTTTATCCATTACTTTTTTAATAAACTTATCAATTAATAAATTTATTATATAACTTATTAAAAGTATTACTACAATACTTATTATTTGTTCTAACATAACTTATCCTTTCTAAAATAAAGATTTATTATAATCAATTTTTAAATGATCATAACTTTTTTCAGTGGCAACTCTACCACTTTTAGTTCTTTTTATAAAACCCTCTTGTAAAAGAAATGGTTCTACTACATCCTCAATAGTGGATACTTCTTCACCAATTGATGTTGCAATAGTTTCTATTCCAACAGGCCCTCCATTAAATTTTTCAATTAAACTTTTTAAATATTCTATATCAATACTATCAAGTCCATAATCATCAACTTTTAATCTTTTTAAAGCATCTTTAGTAATATCTAAAGTTATATTTCCATTACCAAGTACTAAAGCAAAATCAGATACTCTTTTAAAAAGTCTATTAGCAATCCTTGGAGTCTTTCTTGCTCTTTTGGCAAGCTCTAATGCTGCATCATCTTCAATAGGCATATCTAAAACTTTACTAGTTCTTTTGACAATACCCGCAAGTTCATCATCAGTATAATATTCAAGTTTATTTACAATACCAAATCTATCACGAAGTGGTGAAGTAAGATCTCCTGCCCTAGTAGTGGCTCCAACTAAAGTAAAAGGCGGTAAATCTATTTTAATACTTTTACTTTTACCTTCACTACCTATTACAAGGTCAAGTTCAAAGTCTTCCATTGCAGGATAAAGTATTTCCTCAATATAAGAAGGAAGTCTATGAATTTCATCAATAAATAATACATCCCCTGGTTCAAGTGAAGAAAGTACTGCTGCAAGATCTCCTGGTTTTTCCATAGCAGGCCCTGATGTTGTTCTAATATTTGTACCCATTTCATTTGCAATAATATGAGCAAGAGTTGTTTTACCAAGTCCCGGAGGACCATATAATAAAGTATGATCTAGTACTTGTCCTCTCATTTTAGCAGCCTTAATAAAAACATCTAAATTTTGTTTTATTTCAGTTTGTCCAACATATTCTGATAACCTTTGCGGTCTAATATTTTCTTCGAAAACTTCCTCATTTTGTTCATTTGCATCTAATATTCTGTCCATCTAATTTCCTCCTAACAAAATTTATAACTTCATACCAATTTTTAACATCTACTCCATATTGTAATGCTTCTACATTATGATTTCTAACATCCTCAATTACTTCTAAAGTATCATCAATAACTAAATCAATTCCATATTCTACTGCCTCTTTACCTTTAGGAAAAGCTTTAAAAATATATTTATCAAAATATAACTTATGTTTTTCTAAATACTCTTTAGTTAAGTCGATTATTTCAGGACATCCTCCGCCTCTTGCTGTTAAAAGAGCTATCTCAATATTATTCTCTTTAAAAAATGAAAATGCCTCATATACTCCATCAAATAAATCAAGACTATTTGTAATATCTTTATAATATTTATAGAAAAAATCTAGCCCTTCATTTTTAGATAAATCGTGATAACTATTTAAATTATTTCCAGGTAAATGTTTATCTAAATATCTTTTTGATGTAACTGATGTATTTACAATCGTATTATCAAAATCAATACCAATTCTCATATTACCTCAATAAAAGTTTAAGTGCTTCTTTAACTTGCATTTCTACATTTAAAGAAGGATCAACATTTTTAATAACTTTATTAATTTCACTAGTTTTATAACCTAATCCTTGTAATACTTCAAATAAATCAGCTGTAGAGTCATCACTAACATCACCATCAATCTCAATCTTACCTTTTAAATCAAGAATAATTTGTTTAGCAATTTTTTCACCTACTTTAGGAAATTTAGTTAAGTATAAAATATTTTCTCTATTTATAGCATCAACAATACCTTTAACACTACCTGTAGCAAAAAAGCCATTAGCCATTTTAGGTCCTAATCCTTTAACATTAATTAACTTTAAAAATAATTCTAACTCCTCCTTTGTTTTAAAACCATATAATGAGTTTTCATCCTCTCTAATATGATTATATAAATAAACTTTATATTCACTATTTAGTTCATATGAATATGGATTAGATACAAAAACTTGATAACCAACATTATTACATTCTAAAGTAATATTATTACTATCTTGTTCAGTAACTATTCCTATTATATAACGATACATATCTTTACCTCCACTATTTAATTATAAACCATTTTGGACTACATTAAAATAATAACACACTATTTTTTATAAATCAAGAATATTTGTTCGTTAATAAATTATAAAAAGAAAGTATGCAATATTTACATACTTTATCAGTCATATTATTTACAACTGTCCTTTATAAAAATAGATTTTCATTGAATTATCTGTATAATTAGGTTTTGAAACATCAATATCTAACAACTTACCTATTTGATATATTATAAATTGTGATGCAATTAATAAATCAAATTCCGCCAAAAGGCCATCATATCTACTTTCAAAAATAGCAATTTTATTTCCTAAATAATCTAATAATTCTTCTTCATATTTTGAGGTAGTCTTTTGTTTAAAATAGATTACACATTTATTGTTCATATTTTCAAAATTAATAAATCTTCCGTGGGAAAAGTTTTTCTTCTCGTGAATAATACAGTTAAATATACCAGATTCAATAAGTTTACTTTCTAAATCATAACTTGCACAGTTACTATAATCTCCTCGAAAAACATTAATTATTTTATTATGATTAATAGCACTTTCAATAAAATTTTTATCAATTTCTTTTTGAACTTTATTACTCCAGTAACTCATAGAATCCTTAATAAAATTATTTATATCAATATCACTATTAGTCTTTTGCAAATATAATTTCATAAATAATGCCGCTGGTGCTAAAGCTCCCTCAAAAGATAAAAATCCCCTTTCTTTACCTTTATTTGCACTTGTCCTATAAGTGATTATATTATTTTTCACAATACCAGTCTTTGTTACAATATTTTGGGTTTGCCCTTTTGTAATTACATACACATCATTTTTATTAAAATCTTTAACACTTTGAATTAAATCATTAGTCGTTCCTGAATATGAAAATAAAAATGCTTTATCTATATTTATATTATTTCTATAAAGTGCATCTCTTGGGTATAATGAATAAGTACATGCACCATATAAGTCATTTATAACTGTTGAAGCAAAACTAGCCCCTGCAAAAGAACCTCCTGTTCCAATGAATAAATAACTTTTACTATTATCAAAATTTATATCTAATAACTTATCATAAGCATTAGAATTAATAGCATTAATAACCCTTGATTCCAAATTATTTATATTAATATTACACCTTTTAATTTTTCTTCTTTCATTATATTCAAAATTTTCACAAGTGCAAACTTTATCTATTTTTTTAATTTTATATAATGAATTTAAATGTCCTCTTGCACCAAGGTTAGATACAACCTTACTAGTTAATTTAATAGATTTTTCATACCATTTTGGAAAAAGTTCTTCATTAAATTCATAACTATTTTTTATATAATCAAATATTATGCTAGATATAAATGCATCTCCGGCACCCGAAGAATCAATAACATTACCATTATCTTTTAAATTAAATTTATATTCTTTACTATTATATATAAAGATTGCACCATTTTCACCACGAGTAATAGTTACTAATTTTGCCTTTAGTAAATTATATAATTCAATATTATTTTTTAAATTTAATTTATCAAGTAAATAGTTTGACACTCTTTCATTAAAATTAATTATTTCAAAATCATTATTTAATTTATTTATAATGTCCTCTTTTGACAAATTTTCAAATTCAAAATACTGGCCAATATCAATTATTTTTTTATTAGAAACGTTTTTTATGATTTCAATATTTTTATCATTCAGATTATCAAAGACTAAAATATCATCATTTTGTATATTTTTAGTTATATATTCTATATCAATTTGACTTTCTTCATACCATTTTTTTTCATTACATTTTGGACATCTTTTTTTAGAAATAAAACCTTCTTCATCATAAGAAACATGAAAGCATCTTGTCTTAATATTATCTTTAATTAATACTTTGCTTACATCAACATTTAATTTTTTTAAACTTAAATTAGCAATTTTGCCTTGTATATCATTACCAGAAACACCATATACTGCTGTAGAAATCTTCTTTTTCGCTAAATTTGCAATAATATTATGGCTACTCATTCCTCCATGAACACCAATTAATTTTCCATTTTTATAGTAATAATCTAAAACTAAATCTCCAATACTAACTACTCTCATTTTAATCTTTATATCTTTCGTAGCAACCAACGCTCAATCTATTTTTAAATTGCCACTTAACTAATACCTTTCTTAATTGTATTATACCACACCAATCTAGTATATGAAATGTAAATTTTGTTGACTTTTCCCCATATTTATAGTAAAATTTAAAAGTAATGAAAAAAGGAGGAAACTAATAATGGCTACTAAAATAACTAATAAAAAACCTTTATCAGGAAATAATAGATCTCATGCATTAAACGCAACAAAAAGAGTTCAAAAACCAAATCTTCAAAAAAAAGTTATTAATGGAGAAAAAGTTATTATTTCTGCAAGAGAAGCAAGAACAATTAATAAACAAAAATAAAAATACTGGTTATAAAAATCAGTATTTTTTATTTATCTTTTACAAAATATATTATTTAAAAGCACTTGAAGTTCTTCTCTATTAATGGGTTTTGAAATATAGCCATCAAAGCCCTCTTTTAAATAAAACTCTTTCATTCCTACCATTGCATTAGCAGTAAGAGCAATTACCGGAGGAACTTTAACACCCTCTAAATTTTTAAGTGTTTTTAAAGTTTGAATACCATCCATAAGTGGCATCATATGATCTAAAAATATTAAGTCATATCTTGCTCCACCTTTAATTTTTTCAATAGCCTCAGCTCCACTTTGAAGACATGTTATATTAAATTTATAATCAGATAATATTCTTTGAGCAACTTTTAAGTTTAACATATTATCATCAACAATTAATATGTCATATAGTGATCCATCAAAATGTACATTTGAGGTACTTACTTTAGTTTGAGTATTAACTTCTTCTTTCTCAATAGCATTAAAATCTATTTTCTGTGGAAGTACTACAGTAAATGTTGTTCCAACCTTATACTTTGAGGTAAATGATATTGTACCTCCTAAAAGTTCAACTAACTTCTTTGTTATAACAAGGCCAAGTCCAGTACCCTCAACTTCATTATAATTTTCTTGATTATGAATTCTTGAAAATTTAACAAATAATTTATCATAATCACTTTCTTTAATACCTATTCCTGTATCTGCTACAGAAAATTTAACTGTAGCCATATCACCAACATTTTCACTACTTATATTAAAATCTATATGACCTTCATTTGTATATTTAGCAGCATTTGATAATATATTCATAAGTATTTGATATATTTTAAGTTCATCACCTATCATAAATTTAGGTACATCTGAAGATATATTTATATTAAGTTTTACTTTATTTTGATCAAGTTTTGCAGTTATCACCGAAGAAAGTTGCATAACAATCTTACGCATTTCATAAGTAGTTTCTTTCTTTTCCTCTTTACCACTTTCAATTCTTGAAACATCCAAAATATTATTAATAATTCCTAATAATGTTGATGCTGCATCATAAATACTTTGAACTTCACTTTTTTGATTAATTGGCATATTTTCTGTAAGAAGACTTTCAGAAAAACCTATTATAGCATTCATTGGTGTTCTAATATCATGACTCATATTTGATAAAAAGTCTGTTTTTGCTTTTGAGGCTTCATTAGCCTCCTCTTTATCTTTTTCAAGTTCATTTATTATTTTTAAATCTGGATTTTCCATTGTAAAATAAATAAGAGCCATAACAAGTCCCATTATCGAGCTATTAATTGAAACACTTGGATTTACCCAACTAATTACTATTCCAATAAGACTTAAAAATGCAAAAGAAAATACTATCATTTTCTTACTAAAATCAAGTTTTTCTTTTTTATAAATCATATATATTACCAAAAGTCCACTGTAAATAATATTAACTATATAAGTAAAATATAAATCTCTACCATTTTGATAAGCAATTAATTTATCAATATCAACAAAGTAATTTGGTTTTAAGTAAATACTCACCCCACATAATATTAAACTTATTATCATTAAAATTATATAAAATGTATTACTTTTAAATAATTCTTTTAAAGTTTTAAATTCTTTTTTAAGAGAACTTATATAAATGATTAGCCAAGTACTCCATATAATAGTGCTTACTAAAAAGCCTTTACAAATAATCATATTTAATAGTTCATATTTATCTTGAAAAAATAATAAATAGTTTTTAACACCATCAAATAATAATACCATAAATGTTAAAATTGAAAATACCTCAAAGTTTTTATTTTCTAAACTTTTTTCTTTTCTTTTTTTAGTAAATACAGAAAGAAGTAATAATAAATAACATAATGATAATATCTGAAGTAAACAAGATCTTATCATTTAATATCACCACTTATTTTATTAAATATTTCAATACTTTCAGGACTATATTTAGTATTATTTTTACTTATAATTATTTTAATCATTTCTTCTTTAGAAATATTTTTAATAGTGCCTCTTGCATATTCATAAGCAATATTTACAAGATATACATATAAAGGTATTTCACTTTCTTTTAGAGATTTAGGAAAGCCCTTACCATCATATCTTTCATTATGCATTAAACATATATTTTTAGCATATTCTTTAGTTTTTTCATCTAAAGAATTCATATTATTTAAAACCATTACTGATTTATTTGGATAAGAATATATTTTCTTTTTTTCATCTTCATTTAAATTATTAAAATTATTAAAGTATGTTACTGGTACAAGTTTTAATCCAATATCATAATACTTTGAGGCATTAATAATTATATCTTTATTATCTGTAAGCATTAAAGAAAGCACTTCATATACCTTTTCATATACAGAATTATTATCTATTAAATAAGCCTCTACATAATTATCTAAAATACTACTTAAATCTTTATTTTGAGATTTAATAATTTCTGATAAATAATTATTTTTTGAATACATTCTTACCATATTATTTAATCTTTTATTAATAATTTCAAAGTTAAATGGTTTTTCAATCATATCCGCTATTTCATAAGCATATACCTTTTCTTTAGTATCTTTACTATCATCTGCGGAAACTATAACAACAGGCATTTTATTAAGTAGTCTTTTTTCATTTAGAAAGTCTAGTACACCAAAGCCATCCATAACAGGCATTTTTAAATCTAAAAACATTCCGACAATATTTTTTTCATTTGTCTTTAAATTATTATTTATTATTTCTACAGCTTCTTCACCATTTTTAGCTTCGATTATATTATACGAAGAAAATGCCTTTTTAAATATACTTCTTGTTAAATTATCATCATCCACTATCAAAAGATATTCAGTAAAATTATTCATTTTACTAATAAGTTTTCCTTCATAATATTTATTAATCTCTGGGTTTTTCTTAACAACATCATATAAAAGTGATGAAAAATAATTATATAAATTATTAACTTCATTATTATCTCTAGAAATACTTTCTAAAGTATTTTCAATATTTAATATTAAATCAGTTATATCACTACTTATATCATTTTTTTCTTCTTTTTTAGGTTTTTCTTCAGACTTAAATGAAATAATAAATACTTTATTACCTGGAAGTAGTTTAACAAGAGCAGTATAATTATCGTATATAAGTAAATTAGATAATTTTAAAAAGTTAATAGTTTTATATCCATCAATAGGTAAATTATTAGCACTAATTTCATTAAAATAAGTATTTGCATAATCTGGATGAAGACTTTTTTTACATCTTTCAAAGTAATCTTCATAACTAATACTTGATGGATTATCAGTGTATTTATCATATAAATATACTTTATCTTCGTTTAAATCTATTAAAGTTATATCAATTATATTAAATAAATCATTTATTAAATTATTCATTGTTACCTCCGAAGAAAGTATCTAATACTTTATATAGTTCATTGGCCTTTACAAAAAGATTAGTAATATTTTGATTTATAAAATTAATATCACCATTTTTCGCAGCCATTTCGTGTTCATAAGCCATATTAGCAAAAGTCATTATTCCAAAAGTTTTACAATTACTTTTAAGAGCGTGAACTTTTATTCCATAATTTTCAATATCTTTATTTTCATATAAAGTTTTAATTTCATTCATCTGATTAATAAAACCATTTTTAAACTCTAATAAAAGTTCTTTATAAGAGGTTTCATCACCAATAAAAGATAATCCTAAATCTACATCAATTCCATTATTTTTTAAATATTCTAAAGTATTATTCATAAGTCCACTACCCTTTCCTAGTATACAATAATATTTTAGCATAAAAAAACGCTATTTAAAATAGCATTTTTATAAATTTATTTTAATATTTTCTCTTTTTCCACTTTCAATTTGAAATAAGTCTTTTTTCTCAAAGTTAAATATTTTAGCAATTATATTTGAGGGTACACTTTCTACTGCATTATTAAATGATGTAACTGCATTATTATAACTTGTTCTTGCATAACTTAGTTTATTTTCGATTTCATTTAAATTTCTTTGTAAATTTAAAAAGTCTGCATTTGCTTTTAAATCTGGATAACTTTCTGCGATTGCCATAAGATTATTTATTTGATTATCAATCTTTTCAGTTTCCTTAGTACTAAATCCATTATTTTGATAATCACTTCTTAGTTTAGTAACATTTTCTAATGTAGTCTTTTCATGTTTAGCATAATCTTTAACACAGTTAACTATATTTGGAATTAAATCAAATCTTTGGTTTAATAAAACATCTATTTGAGATTCTCTTTCTTTAACTTTATTACCTTTTTTAACAAAACCATTATAATATGATAAAATCATTCCTGATATAATTGCGATAATTAATAAAATAATATTTAATAACATCTTACTTCCTCCTTACTTTGTTTCAATAGTTACTTTATTTACATAACCATTTTCATCATAATCTACAGATATTTCATAATTTTGTAATTTGTAACCATTAAAGTTTTTAAGCATACCTTTAATTTCTTTGATTTTATCTGGATCTGTTCCATAAGAAGTACCATCAAATATTACCTCGATTAAATGATCACTTGATTTTTTATTACTCTTAATTATTTCATCAACCTCAAGTCCTGTAGCATTTCCACCTTGAGTCCCAGCATAAAATTCATGCATATCATTAAAGCTATCTTTTTCTCTTTCAAGCTCTTCTTCTTTCCTTTTTTGCTCTAATTCCTCTTGTCTTTTTTTAGCTTCTTCCTCAGCCTTTTTTTGTTTATCTTTAATTTCTTGTTTTTCTTTATTAAATTCCTCGATTATAGCATCTTTTTTAGCTTTAATAGATGAACCTACTCTATAAGTAAGAGTTCCAAGTGATGCAATAAATACTATTATTACAATATATAATATAAATTTTCTATCTTTCATTTTACTTCTCCTTTTAAAATATATTTATAAATTTTCTAATTATTATAACAAAATTACTACAACCAAATCAACTTACTGTGTATGGATTTGAATATGTTCCTTTGCCCGATAACTTGGCTTTAGAGGATAGAGAAACGACGGGACGGGCACCACGCGCAGAATTCACAGAACCATTGCCCAAATCACCAGAAGAACTCACAAAAAACCCACCAGCAGCAGCATAACTACCAAGGAAATTACAAGGCGACCCCGGCCAATAATCTTGGTTTGTATACAAATAATAAGTACTATTGGTAGAGAAAGATTTTCCACCTGCCATTGCGACTTCATCCGCTGTTATTAGTCCCACTGGATAGGTTAATGCTTTGTTTCCTATACTACTGTTCTTTGAAGTAAATTTATCACTTGTTGTTGGACATGTTAATATTGGTTCTTTCTTACTATCTAATCTTCCATATGCTCCATAGTAATAATCTGCTCCTGTTGATTTCCAAGGTGCTGTTTGGGTTGATGATGCACTTCTGTCATTACAGAATATTTGGTCTTGTGATACTAACTCTTTTGTTGCAATATCTGTTTCTAATGTTGTTGTTTTATACCAATTATCTATTGCTGTTTTTATTGTAGTAGGTGTACTATTTCCATGTTGCTCTCCTAAAGTATACATATAACCTACATACTCTGCCTTATCTCCACTACTATTAAAGGCATAAGTTGTTGCATTTATTTGAGTACCTTCCCCTGTCATTACTACTTTAGTACTTTCCGTTGGTGCTGTTGTTCCTGTATATATCATTCTTATACTGCCATCACCATTTATTCGGATTATTCTCCAAAAAATATCTTTTCCTGTACTATCTTTTCCAAATTTTACCCAGTTATTATTTACTGCACCTCTGAAATAATATGACTTCATTCCTGTTGTTGCAGTATAATCATCATCAGCTTTAAATAAACCTTCATTTGTTGTTGCTGTACTTGCAAAATTTGGTGTCGTTTCATTTACTTTACTATTGGCTAAAATTGTTTTATATGCTGGTTCACTTGTACTACAACTATGATTTGTTACATAAATTTTACCAGTAAAAGTTTTTCCTTCGATTGATGTCTGAGGAATAGTTAAGTTATAATATTTTCCTGTTATTGATATATTTTGTGTAGTTAATGTTCCATTACTTGATATTGTTGCTCCACTTACAAGAGTTCTTTTGTTGTTTGTCCAACTTGAATCATAATCAAAATTCTTTTCATTTGCAAAATTATTTGTTCCATTTACATTTGATACTTGTAATGTGATTTCTTTATTACCATTTTTTGTAGTGGGACTTTTACCATATACATTTGAGGTACTATCATATTCATAAACTATATCATATGTACATGTTGTAAGTAAGTTTGATGCTCCAGTTAAATTTACTGTTAGTGTTGCAGTATTTGTTGCTGCCGCTATTTCATTATTCGAGGCTGTTTGACTCATATTTGCCGCAGGGACTTGTAAATTAAGTTGTGTAGCACTTGAAATAAATGTTGCATTTCCAGGAGATACTGCATTAATATTTACTGCTACATTATTATTTAAATTTACATCAAATGAACCAAAATAGGCAAATGATGCAGTTATTACAATAAATAATAAAAGAATACTTGCAAATACTCCCATTATTTTTACATTAATATTTTTTTCCATACAAAATATCTCCTTTATTCTATCTATAATAATTTAATCATTTTTTTATAATATTTTCAAGTACGAATATAATATATTTACATAAAAAAACTAGGTTTAATTTCAAGCCTAGTATTTATTAAGTTAATTTATTAAGGTTTTTCAGAAATAATTTGAGAATATTCTAAACTAGCCATAAATTTCTTAGAACCATTTTGTATTTGATTATGCATATAGTTAATTAATGTTACTCTAGCCATATAGTAATCATTTACTTTACCAATAGTTTTACTTGTGGTCATTTCTACATTATCTACTAAATTAAGAGTTCCTTGAGAATTAGTAATATCATATGTATTTTGAAGTACATAACACTTATTATTTGTTGCATTAAAGTAATCAGCAACCCATCTGTTATTACCATCACAAGCAGCTTCAGAAGTTATTCCATCAACTACTTGTCTATTAGGATCATAACATTTTCCAGTGTTACAAGTTTCTGAAGTTTTAGTATTATCAACTTTATAGAAATCTAATACTAATTCAGCATCCTTTCTAGTTTCCCAAATATACATATCACTTGCAGTACAAGAGTACATATTATCTAAATAATCAGTTCTTGATACAACATTTCCTTTAGCATAACATTTTTCTGCTTTACCATCAGTAGCCCAAATATTTTCACCATTACAGTTTTCTTTATCAACCTCTACTGTATTAGTTTTTTCATAACAAGTTCCTGAAGTATATTCCATATCATTTTGTGAAATATTTAAATCAATTTTATATTTTCTTTTAGATTCAGTATCACTATTTGTTGTAAAAGTTATACTTCCTAGTGATTCAGCACTTAAATCTTCTCCAGCAGCTGCTTGATCTTTACCAAAATTTTCAGTATTTGCTACAATCTCAATTGGAGCACCTGCATCAATTAAAAATAAATCACTTGATACATTAGTTGTTACATTAATATTTGAATTACCCTTTCCATCAACTTGACTTGCTAAATAAGCAAATGTTGCTCCGATTACAACAACTAACATAGTTACTATAGCTATTACTGTAAGAAGAACTACATTACTCTTTTTTGAATTTTCATCCATTTTAAAAATCTCCCTTCTATTATCAAGATAATCATATAATATTTTTTTACTTTAGTCAATAAATTAAAAATTATTTTTTAAAAATTATACATTTTTTTTACTTTTTTTGATATGATTATAATGGAGAAAAAAATATGATATTACAAATAAGTGATGATGAAAATATAAAAGTAAAAATAGCAAATAATTTTTTTAAGAAATTAATTGGATTTATGGGTAAAAAAGATTTTGATTATGGAATAATTTTTCCTAAAACAAATTCAATTCATACTTTTTTTATGAAGGAAAATATTGATGTAATTGGTTTTGATAATTATGGAATAATTATTTTTAAAGCAGTTAATGTAGAAAAAAATAAAGTTATTGTAATAAAGGAGCAATTAAAAAATACAAACATTTTAGAAATGCCTGCATTTAAATCAAAAAAATTAAAAATGTATGATAAATTAACCTTTATACGTAAATAAATAATCATTTATTGCTACATCATCACCAGGTTTAGCACCCATTTTTTCTAAGGTTTCTTCAACACCCATAGCACGAAGTATTCTACCAAAACGAAGAACTCCCTCTTCTTCAGTAAACTTTGTCATATTAAATAATCTTTCTATTTCTTTACCTGTAACAACCCAAGTATCACCATCTTTAGTTATTTCATATGGTTTATCTTTTTTAAATTTAATATAAACTTCATCCTCAAACTCATCTTTATCATAAGAAAATTCTTCTTCAGTTTTTAAAGTTTCATTGATTTTATTTAATAAATCATCAATACCTAAATGAGTAATAGAGCTTATTTCAAATATATCTTTATCTGGATAAGCTTTTTTAAATTCTATTAAATTATCTTTACTATCAGGCATATCCATTTTTGAGGCAACAATAATTTCTTTTTTATTTGCAAGTTTTTTAGAGTATTTAGAAAGTTCTTCCCTAATTACTTTATAATCATTAATAGGATCATTACCTTCCATTTTAGACATATTTACCATATGTACTAAAACTTTACATCTATCAGCATGTCTTAAGAATCTATCTCCTAAACCTACTCCTTCACTTGCTCCTTCGATTAAACCAGGAAGGTCTGCTACTACAAAAGAATCACTACCTAATTTAACTACTCCTAAATTAGGTGATAAAGTTGTAAAATGATAACTTGCTATTTTAGGTTTAGCCGAAGATATTACACTTAAAAATGTCGATTTTCCAACACTTGGCATACCAATAAGTCCTACATCCGCTAAAACTTTAAGTTCACATCTTAAATATTTTATTTCTCCTTGTTCACCATTTTCAGAAAACTTTGGTGCAGGATTTTCATGAGTAGCAAAGGCTTTATTACCTCTTCCACCTCTTCCACCATGAGCAACTATAACAGATTGATTATCCTCGACTATATCGCTTACAATAAGATTAGTATCATCATCATAAACAGTAGTTCCAAGAGGTACTTTAATAATGATATCTTCACTATTTTTACCATATTTATTGGAACCCATACCATTTTCACCTTTTTTACCTTTAATAATTTTTTGAAATCTTAAATCTACTAAAGTTTTTAAAGATTTATCTCCAACAAAAACGATATTACTTCCTCTTCCACCATTTCCACCATCTGGTCCACCCATAGGTACAAATTTTTCTCTACGAAAGGAAGTACATCCCATACCTCCATCACCAGCAATTAATTTAACTTTAACTTCATCAACAAACATATTATCTTCCCCTTAAACTTATATCTATTGTATCAAATTCCTTATAATTTGCATAGTAAGAAATCATTTCTACAATAATTTCTTTTAAAATACTATTACTTTCACTATACATATTATTTTCATTAAAGTACTTTTCCATACATCTTGCATAATTAATATTATTTCTAATAGTCTTTTTCTTTTCAAAATCATATTTATTTAAATCATATGAACAAAATAAAATACTTATATTATTAAATAAATCACTTAATACTTTATTTTTTTCTTCATCATCAAGATAATCAATAAATAATATTCCATCTGAAAAGTAATTACTAAATTTATTTATATTGATTCCCATTGGAAGTGGTAATACTTTTTCATCAATACTAACTAAATACATAATAAACCCTCCTTCAAAAAAAATGCCATTAAGGCATTATTATTTCTCATAAACAGATACTTTTTTCTTATCTTTACCCATTCTTTCATACTTAACAGTTCCATTAACTTTAGCAAATAAAGTATGATCTTTTCCCATTCCTACATTAGTTCCTGGATAAATTCTAGTTCCTCTTTGACGGTAAATAATACTTCCAGCATTACATGTTTGTCCATCAGAAAGTTTAGCACCTAATCTACGACCTGCTGAATCACGATTGTTCTTAGTAGAACCTTGAGCCTTAACATGAGCAAATCTTTGAATATTTAAACTTATATATAACATTTCTATTCTCCTTTACTATTATTCTTCATTAACTTTAATATTTTTAGGATAACTTTTTTCTAACTCTTTAAGCATAGTCATCATATTTAAAATTAATGAGTTTGTAATATCATCAGATAAAAGAACCTTTATTTCCATATATTCATCATTATCTAGAAATTCAATACTTTTTTCATTGATATTTAATAGACCATTTACAGTAGTATAAATTATACTTGATACGCTAGCACATACAATATCTTTACCAGCATTATCATAACCTGAATGACCAATTATTTTAATAACATTTCCATTTTTATTAACTTTAATCATTATTAACCATTAATTTTTTTAACTTCAACTAAAGTATATGCTTGTCTATGTCCTTGAGTTTTTCTAGATTTTTTCTTAGGACGATAATGGAATACTTTTATTTTTTTACCTCTACCATTTTTAATAACTTCAGCTTCAACTGATGCTCCTTTTACAAATGGTTTTCCAGCTTTTCCATCAACAAATAATACTTCATCGAAAACAACTTTTTGTCCAGCTTCAACATCTAATTTTTCAACATAGATACGACTATTTTCTTCAACATAATATTGTTTTCCACCTGTTTTAATTATAGCTTTCATTTCTTTTCCTCCTTTTCATAAGTCACACCTTTAAGGTAAGATAATCTTTTAAAAACCTTTTTAGAGTGGATGAAATGACTTAAAACAATAAGATTATACCAAAAAATCCCTGATATAGTCAAGGATTTTCACTAACTTTTATATTTTAATTTTCTCTTTTTTTAAGTAAAACACTAATTCCTAATACATTTACTAGTAATACTAAAGCATAAATACTTGTATTTACTGATGTATGAGGAGGCTCCTCTACTGGAGGATTAATTACTGGTTCATCTACACTACCTTGTCCTTTAGTAAATTGATAAACATAAGTTACTTCGATAGTTTTAGATGAGGTATATTTACCAGTTTCATTTCCAATAGTATTAATTAATGTATAACCTTCAATATCCTCAGGTGTAGTTTTATAACTATCATCTTCATATCCAGTTAATATCTTATCTTCAAGTAAAACACTACCATCTTCATCAACATAATGAACTATTACTTTACCTTCTAAGTTATGAGCTGCTTTAATTGCAATCATACCTTCATATTTACCTGAATTAACAAGTTCAATATGATTATTTTCACTATGAGCATTCCAACGACCACCCATAATAGTTCCATCATTAATTTCATAAGGTGTAGAATCATCATACCAACCATTAATTAAGTCTTCACAATCTGGCTTTCCATCTAAATACCAATCTGTGCCTACATTGCCAAATGTAATAGTTCCATCATTATAAATATCATCACCGGCATTTCCAGCATGGTTATTATATAATTTTACTGAATTAGGAATAGTAACTAAACCTTTATTATAAACACCACCGCCTAATTTTGTTGATTGGTTATTCATAATAACTGCATTAATAGGTAATGTTAAATTTCCATCTTTACCATTAAATACTCCAGCACCATTTTTAGGATCTTTATTACCTGTTATTGATAGTTCAACACCATCTTCAAAAACAGTTGTACCATAATTTTCTAAAGCATTTCTATGATTATTAATAAATGTTACTTTTGTTCCTGCATCAAAATATCCAGTTGCAAAACTAGTTGCAATTCTTAATGCTCCACCAGTATAACCATATCCATTTTCATTTGATATAATTGTAGAAGTTGAATCCACACTCATTTTAGAACCAATTGAGATACCATAAAACTTATTCTTATTAGTAGTAACGTTTGATTTTTCAACATCTAAAGTAGTTGCTGATAATCCGTGACCACCATTGTTGTAAAATATAATTTCTGAATTAATTGCAGTAAATTTTCCACCATTAGATCCATTAGATGTACAGTTTCTAACTGTGAATTTAGAGTCTTTAACATAGATTTCAGGACTATTTACATATCCTCTATTTGTACCATCAATTAGAAAAGTTGAACCACCTGTTACATTAATAAATGATTTATTAGCATTATCTAATTGAATACCTTGTCCTTTTGCATTTGTTGTAGTTTCTGCAATAATTTCTAAATGAGAACCATTTTTTACATTGATAACAGAACCAGCATTCATATAAATAGCATTTCTTGTAGCAGTTGAATTAGAATTGAATTTAAAACGCATTGTCGCTCCATCTTCAATATTAATTGTTCCACTTAATGCCATCATAAGCCAGCTATTAGTGTCATCTTCCCATTCAAAGGTAACTCCAGAACCTTTTAAAGTTAATACTCCTCTATAAGAATTCCAAGGCTTACTACCTTTAACACTTATTTTACCATTACCAACAAAAGTTAAACTTTTATTTGGATTAAATGATAAAGTACCTTCACCTAATAAATTAATAATAGATGAATCATCTGCTGCTTTAATTGCTTCCTCTAAAGTTGCATAATTAGTTTCTCCTATTTTTGCAACATAATCTTCTGCTTTAACATTACTAATGCTAAATAAAGATATAATGCACGCAAAAATAAAAGCCATTATTTTTTTCATAAACCAAAACCCTCCCTAAAAAATAATGACTTTATCTTACCACAATTTTACAATTTGTCAATAATTAAGTATTAAAAAAGCATGTTTTCACATACCTTTATATTTCAAAATCAAGCATAATTATTTCGTATAAATCTTGTTCATGTTTCACTGTATCAATTAAATCATCTAATTTAATTTTTCTATATTCATAATTATTTTCTTCCACTTCATTGAAACTATACACCCCATAAAGGGGCGTACCACTTTAGTATGATTTACTACTCTAACTTTACAACCACATTTAGTTTTATTTTTTTACCGACGCACAATCTAGACTATAGCTACTTTTTTTCTCAGAGAAGTTGCCCTTCTCTTCGGCTCTAATTTACTGTGTAAACATCGTTATATGTTCCACTTCCAAGTAACTTACTTTCAGAGGATAAACTTACTACGCCACGGACCCCACGATGGTTATAGACCTCGCCATAGCCCAGACTGCCATCATCATTCACACGGAACTCAACAGCAACACCATCACCGCCACGACCAGGGGACCCCGCCCAATAGGTTGCCCCAGTATATAAATAAAAACTATTGTTTTTTTCTCCTGCTGGTAATCCAGCAAAAGTTATTTCATCAGCTGTTATTAGTCCTATCGGATAAGTTAATTTTCCATTACCCTTGGCTGTTGTTGTTGTAAACTTATCACTGGCTACTGGACATTTGTAATCAGGTGACACTGGACTATTCCATACTCTTCCATGTGCTCCATAATAATATGCCGTTCCAGTTGAATTCCAACTTGTTAACGTCGTATAATCTGTTGTTGAATATGCTACTTCTGAAGTTGATGCTGTTCTATCATTACAATATATTTGATCTGTTATTTTTGTTCCTGTTTTATTTAAATCAGTATAATTTGCATACCAATTATCTAAATATGTTTTTATATCACTACTTTGACTTGTTCCATGTTGTTTTCCTATTTCATACATATACCCTACATCTTCTGCATTAATACCTACGAAATACCAATCACCTTCTTTAGCTTTATCAGTACTGAATGGACTATTTCCTAATGAAGTATCGGTTGTTTTTATTACCTTTGTACTTTCTGTTGGTGGGGTTACACCACTATAAATCATTCTAATTGAATTATCTCCATTTATTCTTATTATTCGCCAGTACATATCATCACCACTTGATGCTATTTTTGTACATGAATTACCTGTATCCGTAGCAGATATAATTCTATTATTACTATTTATACAATTATACATATCTTTAGTATACTTACCATATTTTACCCAGTTATTATCTACTGCCCCTCTGAAATAATAAGACATTCCTAAATCATCTTGTGCTTTATACATTCCTTTATCTGAGGCTGTAGTAACTGTTGCAAAATCTGTTGATGTAAGAGTTGTCATACTTGCTGCCCCTCCATTATTTGCTAAGATTGTTTCATATCCTTTTTTAACAGTTGTACCATCTTTTGTAGAACAATTTACATTTTCTACATATATTTTACCAGTAAAAGATTTACCACTTAAAGCATATTGATTTAAATCTAAATTATAATATCTACCAGTAACTTTCCATCTTACTGATTGTTCTGTACCTAAACTTTTTAATGTAGCTCCAGTTACTAATGTAACTTTTGCTCCTTTTGTGGAAGTAGCATTACTCCATCCTTTACTTGTATCAAAATTAAAATTAGTTTCTACACTAAAATGATTATTTCCATTCATACCATTTACTTCAATAGTTATTTCTTTAGTAGCATCAGTAGTAACTGGTACTGTTTTACCATATATATCACTATTTGTATTATATTCATAAACTAAATCATAAGAACATGTTGTTAAAAAACCTTCAGCGCCTGTTAAAGTTATATCTACAAAACCAGTATCTTCTTTCGCAGCAACAGTATTATTTGCATTATACTGAGCCATTGAGGTATCAGGTACTTGTAAATTTAACTGAGTAGAATTTGCAATAAAAGATAAATTACCAGGACTTGTAGAATTAATATTAACTGCTACATTATTATTTAAATTTATATTAAATGTTCCTAAATATGCATAAGCTGCTCCAATTATTAAGATTATAAATAACACACCTTGTATAATTAATATAGTATTACTTTTTTTATTTTTCATACTTAACTCTCCATTCATAAAAAATACATTTTGTACCTTACTATTAAATTCTATCATTATTTAGTTAAATATTCAATAAATAAAAAACTTCTTATAAATAAAAAAGAGCATTATGCTCTTCCTGAATATTTTCCATCTTTAGTAGAAACTAAAATCTTTTCTCCTTGATTAATAAATAAAGGAACTTTTACAGTATAACCTGTTTCAATTTTAGCATCTTTATTAGCGTTATTAGTGGTATTTCCTTTTACAGCTGGTTCAGTTTCAATAACTTCATATTCAACTTTTTCAGGAAGTGTAACACCAATAATTTCACCTTCATAAATATCAAGTGTTAAAGTTAAACCTTCTTTAATAAACTTAACATTATCTCCTAAAACTTTAGTAGGAACTTCAATTTGTTCATAAGTTTCATTATTCATAAATGTATAATTATCACCAGCAGCATATAAGAAACTTACTTCAGTTCTATCAATATGAGCTTTTTGAATCTTTAAGTTAGTATTATAAGTATCCTCAACTGTAGAACCTGTTCTTAAATTTTTAAGTTTAATTCTTACAAAGGCAGGACCTTTACCTGGCTTAACATGTTGAAATTCTTGAATAGTACATAAATTACCATCCATAATAATTGTCATACCATTTTTAATATCATTAATATTAATAAACATAATTTACCTCCTATTTCTTTTCTTTTGCTACAACATGTTTATGACAAGCTGCGCAGTATCTTTTAAGTTCTAATCTTTCAGGATTATTTTTCTTATTTTTACTTACTGGACGAAGTTCTTTACCACAATTTGTACATTTAATAGTAACTTCTTTTCTATTTTCATTTTTAGCCATAGTTATCCCTCCTTTTTCAAGTACGCTAATATTATAACAAACTACTTGCCTCTTTTTCAAGTTTTTTAGATAGATATTTACAATAAAAGATTAGATTTAATTCCAATTTATGAAAAAAATTGTTTTTAATAAATAAAATAGTATCATAATATAGAGTTTAAAAAAATTAAAATATATTAGTTTTTGACATTTTGCCATAATATTATTGAAAAAAGTAAATTTTTACTATATAATTTTCTTGTGTAAGAAGATAAACATATAGTAAATAGTAAAAATTTTACAAACATAATTGTTAAATATTTAAGAAAAAAAGGTATTTATCAAACAAAACTCACTAAAAATTTAAATACTAGTGAATCTACTGTTGCAAAATGAGAAAATAACGTAAGGCAAATAACATTTGATTTGGCAATCAAGTTAGCAAATTATTTTGATATTGATGTTGGTAGTTTTATTTCTACTAAACAAATCAGTGAAATAAAAAATAAAGATTATATAAAATTGCTAAAAGGAAAAAGGATTAATGGATGAAAATGGAAATATAAATGAAGAAAGCCTTAATAAATTATTAAAAATGGCAGATATTTTAAATGGTAAAAAAAGAGAAATAATAATACTACTCATGTTGAAGAAAATACAAATATTTTGTTATAAAGCAAATACGAAAGGAGAATTAATAAATGAATACTGAAGTTAAAGAAAACAATGAATTAAAAGAATACAAAGAAAAAATATTTGATGACATTAAGCATATTGATGAGTTAGGCAATGAATATTGGGAAGCTAGAGAATTAATGACAGCTCTTGAATATAGCAAATGGGAACACTTTGTAAAAGTAATAAATAAGGCAAAGATAAGTTGTAATTTAAGTGGAGTTAATGTTAATGACCATTTTCCCGTTAAGGGGAAAATCGTAAAATCTGGTGCAACAACAAAAGAGGTAATAGATTATAAATTAAGTAGATATGCTTGTTATTTAATAGTTCAAAATGCAAGTCCAGTGAGACACAAATCCGTTGCATTAGGTCAAACTTATTTTGCTGTTCAAACAAGAAATATGGAATTAACTCAAGAAGAATATAATAAATTAAATGAAGATGGGAAAAGACTATATACACGAATAAATGTTAAAAACAAAAATAAATACTTATTTGATACTGCAAAAAAAGCTGGAGTAATAAATTATGCAAAATTTAATGACTATGGTTATAAAGGACTCTATGGTGGAGAAACAGCAAAAGACATTGCAAAAAGAAAAGGTATTGACCCTAATAAAAAAGAAATACTAGACTATATGGGCAGTAACGAATTAGCAGCAAACTTATTTAGAATTACTCAAACAGATGAAGTAATTAAGAACAATAATATTACTGGAGAAAAAAATGCTTGTAACACCCATCATATGGTAGGTCAAGCAATAAGAAATACTATCATTAAGATTGGTGGTACTACACCTGAAAAATTACCAACTCCTGAAAAATCTATTAATGAAATTGAAAAAGAAGAATTAAAAAAAATTGAAAGACATTAATTTTTAATATTTTGTCATAGTATTGTTGATTTATACTATATAATTTTTCTGTGTAAGAAGATAAACATATAGTAAATAATAAAAATTTTACAAACTTAAATGTTAAATATTTAAGAGAAAAAAGGTATTTATCAAACAAAACCCACTAAAAATTTAAATGCTAGTGAATCTACTGTTGCAAATTACAAAAAAAGACACTACTAAATAGTGTCTGGTGTTCTCAAGGAACAAAATACAGTCTATAAATCGCAAGAAGCCAAATATTCAGTTTTTGCCGATACGCTCATATGAGCACAATTATATATCAACATAATAGTTGATATATAAAGTAATACTGCTTTTGTGCATAGTAGTATCACAAAATTATATCATTTGTCAAAATAACAAAAAAATGCTTAAAAAATCATCTACTTTTTGTAGAAAGTAGAGGTATGGAGTAAATATCCACATAGAAAACAATGGAAACTACCATGATTTTTGAAAATAAAGATATAAAAAAAGCCCAAATATATAGGGCTTTTATTTATTCAATGGTGCCGACAGAGGGAGTCGAACCCCCAACCTACTGATTACAAGTCAGTTGCGCTACCAGTTACGCTATGTCGGCATTAATGGTGGGAGATATAGGACTCGAACCTATGACCCCCTGCTTGTAAGGCAGATGCTCTAACCAACTGAGCTAATCTCCCATTAACCTTTATCTTGCTGACAAATAAAATTATACTATATAATATCTGCACATGCAAGCAAAAATTAATCATTTTTTAAATTTTTTGTATTTTTTTTAAAATAATAGTCCTTCGGACACAGCAAAAGGTATAAAATGATCCCTAATAGCCGAGGATAAATTATATTTTGTCTCACCTATTTTATAAAAATGATAGCCTATAATTTCTTCATTTGTAAAATAGACTTTATCCATCTTCTTTTTACATATAAACATAGTCATAATAATATCAAGTTCTGGATCACTTGCGGCACTTTCTTTAAAACACATAAGTGGTTTTAAATCTTCTTCACAAATAGTAAAGCCATTATGAAACTCCTCTTTTACTTCTCTAATCGCAGCTTCAACTTCACTTTCACCATCTTCTACACCACCGCCAACTAAAGTCCATGTATTACTTTTGCTACTTCTTACACTTCTTACTATTAAAAGTTTACCATCTTCTATAAAAGCAACTCCAACTACTTTTTTTACCCTTTTCAATTTTACCACCATATTAAGTATACTATTTTTTAATATTTAAATAAATAAAAATTAATGTACTTTACAATGGTCTTAACAAATTCATGTCTTATTTTGACATGTTTTGTCGAATCGCTTGCAATCCTATTTTATATATGTATAATAACTACTCGAACGTGCAGGAACTGGCGTTGCCACCAATTTTCAGGGGGTTTGAAATAAATCAAAAATTCTGGAAGGAGGATGATGCTTATGTCTAAAGATAAGATAATTAAATTCGAGTTTTTATGCATACTATTTCTGATTTGTTTTTACAACCTAGATAAAATAGAAAACGCCGTTCAAGTTTTAGTAAAGTTATATGAGCTCGTAAAAGAGTTTATTATAGCCTTGCTTGCCTGAATAGCGTTATCTAATAAAATAAACTATTAGGTAACGTGAACTTCCTTCACGTTCACCTACTTATAATATAACATTTATTCATATATTTATGCAAGAGGTTTCACTTGCATTTTTTTTGTTAAAATAAACATTCATTAAACTCTTTACATCTATCTAAAATTTTGATAATATCTTTTTGGACGTATGATATGAGGAAAGGAACCTTATGTCTAAACTTGATGAATACCAAATGAAAGTTGTAAATGAAACTGGGCACTGTCTTGTTATCGCAGGACCTGGAAGTGGTAAAAGTACAACTATCTGTGAAAAAGTAAAAACCTTAATAGCAAATGGCACTAATGAAAGTGAAATACTTTTAATATCATTTACAAATAAAAGTGTTGATGATCTAAAGAAAAAACTAGGAAGTGATATCTTTATAACTACTTTTCATAGACTTGCAATCGATATTTTAAAATATAATAAAATTAATTATCAAATATGCTGTGATAATTTACTTGACTATATTATCGAAGAATATCTTATGACAATTAAAGATAAAGCAAAACTATGTAGATATTTAAATATTACAAAACTTGATAAAGGTAAAAATGAATATATTTCTTTAAAAAAATTAATTAAAACATTTATTAATTTATTCAAAACTAATAACCACGATATTGATAGTTTAAAAAATATTGTAAAAAATTATCAAGATAAATATTTACTTAAAATTATTCTTGATATCTTTTATCTTTATGAAGAAGAAAAAAATTCAACAAGTAGTCTAGATTTTGATGATTTAATAATTATTGCTACTAAAATATTAAATATAAAATATAATTATAAATATTTTAAATACATTATAATTGATGAATTTCAAGATACTTCATTAATTAGATTTAATCTTGCTAAAACAATAATTGATAATACTGGAGCAATTTTAACTGCTGTTGGTGATGATGCTCAAAGTATTTATCATTTTTCAGGTTGTGATTTATTTATCTTTTTAAATCTGCATAAATATATGAATAATTTAAAACAATTAAAACTTGTTAATACTTATCGTTTTAGTCAAGAACTTATTGACATAAGTGCTAAATTCATTAATAAAAATCCTTTTCAACTTGATAAAAGTATGCATGGATTTACTCATATTAATAAACCTTTAGAAATTATATATTATTTAAATGCCAAGAAAAAATTTAAGAATTTACTTAATAAATTATCAGATAAAAAGATTCTTATTTTAGGAAGAAATCAAAAAGATATATATGAATATATTGATAAAGACTTTGAATATAATAATGGCATTTTAAAATACAATGATAAAGAATATAAATATCTAACTATTCACTCCGCTAAAGGACTCGAAGAGGACTTCGTAATTCTTTTAAATGTATCAAACTCAACTTATGGCCTTCCAAATAAAATTGAAAATCATAATATTTTATCTTATGTATCTTCGAAAGAGGATGACTACCCTTTTGCCGAAGAAAGAAGAGTTTTCTTCGTAGCCATTACTAGATGTAAATTTAAAACTTATTTAATGGTACCAAAAAATAATCCTTCAATATTTATCGAAGAAATAAAAAAAGTCATTTAAGAGGTAATATAACAAAATTATCTCTAATGACTCTTCCATTAAAATATAATGTATAATATATTTTATCTTTTTCTTTGTTACCAAAATTTCTTTTTATACTTGTTTTAATATTCTTTAATAGTTCATTTACACCTACTTCAGTCTCACTAGTTTCTGTATAACCCTCAATTAAATTTCCAGCATTATCTAAAATTGAAAAAGTTACTTTCGTTGTCACATCATCATCATTATATTTTATATTATCTATAAAAAGGTAACTATTATCATAAGCATATATATATTTTCCTGTAGGTTCTACTTTATAATTATAACTATCTAATTTAAATTCTTTCATTTCATATTTATTTAAATAATAAAATCTTATACAAAGTGTTAAAACTAAAAAGATAATAATCATTATAATTAATTCCATAGTAATATTTTTACTTCTTTTTTTATATAAATTAACTCCATAAAATAAAGATAATTTTTCCATATATTCATCATTTAGTGTTAATCTTCCACTTTCCCAATCACTTACTAAACTTTCTTTAACCTTTAATATATTAGCAACATATTCTTTAGAAAAATTATATTTTTTTCGAACCCTTTTTAAATACTTACCAAATTTAATATCATTCATATTTTTATCCTTTCATAGATTAC
>ERZ1023839.73-NODE-73-length-34742-cov-15.355061_pt1 | contig 34742 bp, 36 predicted proteins | sample MGYA00380383_ERZ1023839 | MGnify/ENA primary metagenome ERZ1023839 (study PRJEB33179, sample SAMN07449065) | human gut metagenome | biome: Human-gut; feature: Human associated habitat; material: Faeces | host: Homo sapiens | place: India:Kasaragod | collected... | reverse complement strand
CAAACATATAATTAGTAATGAATATAATAAATATAAAAGTATTCCTATAATTAAATTAGTTAAGCTATTTTTTTTATAAAACAAGTTAACTTTAATTTTAGAATTCTTTTCTTTTAAAGATATATTTTCTTTTTTTATGTTTTCTACTTTGTAATTAATAGAGCCATTTTCAAGAGTTAAAATAACATCTGCATATTTTTTTATTAACTCAGTATCGTGGCTTGCGACAATAACAAGAATTTGACTACTTAATTTCTTTAATATATTCCAAACTTCATCAGCGGTTTTACTATCTAGGTTCCCCGTTGGTTCATCGCAAATAATTATTTTAGGTGTTTTTATAAGTGCTCTTGCAATTGCTACTCTGGCTTTTTCACCACCAGATATTTGTTTAACCTTTCGCTTTTTTAAATGATTAATTTCTAACTTAGTTAAAGTTTCATCAACTACATTTTCATTTATATCATCAGTTGAAAAAAGTAAATTTTCATAAACTGTTAAATTATCAAATAAATTATAAGATTGAAAAACAAAACCAATTTCATTTCTTTGATATGAAGAAAGTTCATTCTCATTAACTGTGCATAAATCTACCTCATTATAATAAATTTTTCCATAGGTAGGTTTATCATAACCCGCAATTAAATTAAGTAAAGTTGATTTTCCACTTCCACTTTTACCCTTAATAACGAAAAGTCCCTTATTAGGGAAAATGATATTAACATCATTTAATACATTAATTTCATTATTATTTACAATAAATTTTTTACTAACATTTTTAATCTCTAACATATTCGCCTCACTTTTCCATCTTCAAAATATAGTATGAATACTATATTTTGAGCATGGAAACCATGCTCAATTACCAATTTAAATTAAAACTTAAACCAGCCATTTGATCATATGAATTTCTAGCATTTGCAGTTCTATAATTAAATACTCCACCATATCCACTTGTACTAAAATTAATTGATGTTGCATCATTTAATGACAATTTGGTTGTAGCATGTTGATAAGAAACATTTACTTTTGAAGGGTTATTTGCAACGGTTCCTTTTGTATATAGTTTATATGTTAATACTCTTGAAGCATTTGCATTTATTCCAAAAACAAATGCATAACCTCTATTATTTGTATCATTTACAAATGTATAATTTTTTCTAGTAGCATTATTATCAGCAACTTCAATTAAATGAAAATCACTTGAGCTAAATCCAATATTTCCATTTGAAACCACTAGTCCAAATGCATCAAAGTCTCTAACTCTAGGCATTTTTTTCCATATAAGGTCTGCTTCAACACTTATATATTTGTATGAACCATCCGATGATACTGAATTTAACACAGTAACATTAAGCTTTTTATATGTTGTTGTATGAGAATTAGATGCTTGTGGAATATACTCAATTGAATTTTCATCAATTAAATAATTATATGAATTTATTCCATCATCATATAATAATTCATTATATTTCTTGTAATCAATAGTAATGTTTTTATCATTTTTTATACCATTTAACATATCACAACTTAATTTACTAATATCTGTTTCATTTAAATAATTTCTTATATTAGAGATTTCTTCAGTAGTTAAATTACAAAAATTATTATTTTGCGCACTAACTAATATTGGTACAAATGTAATTATTAAAAATAATATTACTTTCTTCATAATAGTTGGCCTCCTTTCTCATAATATTTCAATTATGTATTAGAATTTCTTATTCCTAAAACAAATATATCAATTAAATATTGAAATGTATAGTGAAAAGAAGTCACAAAGTAATGTGAATTATTTCACATTATATACTTACACCAGACATTCCATCAAAATATGGTTTTATATTATTATTAAAAAGAAAAACACCACCATAACCATTTTTTGATAAACTATAATTTTGACTTTGATTTAATGATATTTGACTTGTAGAATGCTGATAACTAGCATATACTATACCTGAATTATTAACATTAAAATATTGAATTATATTTGGTTTTTCACTACTTGACAAATATATTGAAGTTCCATATCCATTAAGATAAAATTTATAATTTGATGAATTAGTAATATTATTACCATCTAGAAATGTTGTAACAGCCTGACCTACAAAATTAGTATTTTCAAGTAAAGCACCAATAACATCATAACTTTTATTTTTGGGAGTTACCAACCATTTTAATTGAATAGTTATTAAACATATATTTGAACTACAACTCTTCTTTATTAATAAATTCTTACTTTTTGTTGTATGAGAAGTTCCTAATAAATCATATGTATTATTATTCAACTGAATTGGTGAATTACATGAAATACCACTACTAAATATATTTTTATAATCCTCTATACTCATATTATTTTGAAACCCTTCATAAAACATATTTGATATAAAATTATATTCACAATCAGATAATGTAATTTGGCTTTTATATCCAGTTGCAAAGACATTACAAACATTTATTACCAAAATAAATATAACAAAGTTTAAAAAATTTTTAATTTTAATTCTCCTTTCACAATTTTTATATCATGACTAATAAGAATTATAAAGTGAACATTTAGCACATTAAATATTTTTTATGTGAAAATAAGCACAATTAATTATTAATTAAAAAATTATATATTTCTTTTCCAGTTTCAATAATATTTTCATAACCATCGCAAGATTTAGAGTTACAAACAAATTGATTTGGTGATTTTGAAAATGACATATTATTATCCTCATAACCAAAAGTATTAAAATTTAACATATAAATATAAAAGCTTTCATTGTTATATTTGTCTTTTGACGCAACAACTAAATAACTATTTTCATAGTCTAAATTAACATGCAATTTTGATTTTTTAAATTTATAATCTTTCACAAAACCATTTTCATTTTTATCAAAAACTAATTTTTCTTTCAATTTTAAAATGTCATCATTAATTTTCCCTTTTTCACTTGGAAGATAATCATCACTTATGGAATTAACTTTAAAAGGCAAAAGGCTTTTATTAACATAGTCTTTTTGAAAATCTAATTTAATAAGTTCTTCATTATTATCAAAATATATTTTTACATATACATTATTATTTTTATATTTAAATTTATTTATTTCATATTCATTATAGCCATTACTTTCAAACAATAAAATACTATCACTTTCTTGACTATCAATTAATATTAAGTCTTTATCAGTTTCTTTAAAATATATTTCTATTTTTTCAATATTTTTATTGCAATCGATATTACCTAAAGAAAAATAAGACTTTTCATTTGTATAAACAAGTAAGCCATTTTTTATTTCACAATTTTTACTTTCAGCATTTATATTATAAATAATAGTTTTTTTATAATTCAAAATAAAATATAATATTAAAAATAATAACAGTATTGCTAAAGAAAACATTATAATAATCACAATAATTTTATTATGTTTTAATTTTCTCTTTTTTATATTAACAATAAGTTTTCCTTCGATAATTTCATTAATAGAAATATCAAACACATTTGAAAGTCTAGTTAACGAGTCATAATCAGGTATAGATTTGCCACATTCCCATTTGCTAATTGCCGTTCTATCAACATAAATTAAATTTGCAAGTTCATCTTGAGTAAGTTTTTTATCAAGTCTTAATTTTTTTAATAATTCTCCAGTTTTATTATTCATAAGTCCTCTTCATACATAAAAATTATATCATGTATATTTTGAGATGTAAATTGATGAAAGAAAAACCATTTATTTATAATAGATTATCATAAAACAATAAAAAAAGCGAGACACGATTTAACTATTGTTTAGAATAGTAGTGTCTCACTATAAATATTTTAACTCATTCTTTCAATTTATCAAATAAAAAGTTATTATTTATTCTATGATTAATTTATGATATACTTTTCACCTTTTTTGTAAACAAATTATCATTTGAATATGTTAAAAATAAATTTATTTTTACTGTATCTATATTATCCTCATAGTAAATATCAATATATAGGTTATTAATTATATTATATAAATTTTTAAAATTAATACTTTCATTGTAACCATTGTTTTCACTATAATTAAGGACATCAGAGTTACCTTCGAAAATTAAATGTTTTTCATTTTTATTATCTAAATAATATACTTTTTTATAATTAATTTCATCATTATTAATACTACTTACTCTTGGAATACTAATAAAAAACTTTTCTTTTGAAACGAACATAACACTATTTTCTAGTATAAAATTATCATTACCTCCGGTTAAATTATAAAATTTAAATGAATTATAATTATTAAAAAAATAATAGATTAAAAATGTAATAATTATTAAAATTGTTACTAGTAAAAGAATACCAACTTTTTTATGTAAATTTATATTATCTTTATATAAATTTATCATTGCATTATCACTTTCTCCACCAGAAAGCAAACTTTCAATTGACACATTAAATATGTTACTTAAAATTAGTAAAGTTTCAATATTAAGAATTCTTCTTCCTGTTTCCCATTTACTTACTGCTTCCCTTGTAACTGGCACTTTTTTAGCAAGTTCTTCCTGCGTTAAATTATTTCTCTCTCTTAAAAATTTAATATATTTGCCTATTCTTTCTTTATTCATATTATGTAATCTCCTTACATTGATTAAACCATATTTCTTTTCTTTAATAAAGGTCCTTTGTGTCCCACAAAAAAAGATATAGTTAATCTACATCTTTTCTTGCTAGTATTGATGCTGGAGTTTTTGAAACAATTTTTATAATTGGTAAAAGTCCTACGATTATATTAAATAAATATACAATTAAAATACTTAAAATAATTGTAAATGAATTTACCAAATAATTTTTTTCAAAATAACTTATTGTCTGAAGTGTTTTTAAAGCATAAGTTGTAAATAAAATACCAGGAAGTGATGCTACAGTTGTAATAGCAATAATTTCTCCATAAAACATTTTATAAATATCACTTTTTTTAGTACCTATTGCTCTATATATACCAATTTCCTTTATCCTTGAAAGATATGAAGAACGTATCATTAAATAAATTTCCACAAAAGAAATAAACAAAATAACTCCCGATGCAATAAGACCAGATTTTACAACAGTTTCCCTTGAATCTAAATATTTTTCTTTAGCACTGTCATAAGATTTTACAACATTTAAATTTTCATTATTTAAGCTTTCAATAGCAATTTCACTATCACTTGGCATTATAGTTAAGTTTTTAGATTTACTTATTAACTCATATTTAATCATATTTTCATTAACAAGCATATTATTTCCTTCATAATAACCTACTACAGTTAATTTTTTATTATTAATTTTATTTTCTAATTTACTATTAAGTGGATTATCAATTTCTTTATTAATGTTAATAACAACTTCATAATCATTTTCTGGAAGTCTACCTTTTTTAATACTCAAATTATCAATTAATTTATAATTTAAATATTTATCACTTGTTTCAGCATCGTAAACCATAGTTTCATCTGTACCTAAACTATTATATAATATATCAATCATGTATTTTTTATTTGTAAAAATGCTATAATCACCAATATCAGTAATACCTGTGATAGTAAATATTAAATCACCACAATTAACCTTATATCCAATTAAATCTTGAACTGAATAACCAGTTTGAATACCTATTTTTTCTTCACCGGTAAATAATTTATTAAGTGTTGATTTATCCACAACTATATCAAAATCATTATCTGTTTTTTTACCATAAATTATATCAGAATCATTTATATAATTTTTATTAACCAATGTACCAGAGATAGTTGAACTAGCATTTTTAGTTTGATAATAATTATCAAATGTAATTTTAAAATTTGCATTTCCACTGCCAGGTAAAATATAATCTATTCCATTTAATGATTCATATTTTTCAAAATTATCTATATTTATCTTTTGCATTTTTACTTCAAGATAATTTTTATTTTTTTCAATAAAGTAACTGTCTTTTACATTAAGTATTCCTAAAGTATTACTTACAGCATACATAATAAATGCTCCAGAGGCTAAAAAACCTAGTAATAATAATTTTTTAATAAAGGAATAATCAAGTATCTTTTTAAAACCTAAAAATATTACTTTAAATACATTAAATATAGAACTATACTTATGTTTAGTAGTTTCAATATTCTTAAAATCAAATTCATATTTTTCATAAATTGATTTATCTATTTGTCTATAATGATCATTTATTAGTTCAATATTAGAGTTTTCATCAACAACCTCAATTTTTTCACTACCATTTGTTTTAATATAAATATTATTATTTTTAGCAATTATTGTTATATTAGATTTAATCTTATTATCAAAATATAAAGTTATATTACCATTTTCCTCTTTAGTTTTAAAATCTTTTAGATAGATTTTATTATCAATTTTATAATCAAGTGATCCTTCATAACTATTCTCATAATCTTTTACGATTTTACCATCAGAAACCTCAATTATTCTATCTGCATAAAATTTCGCTATATCATTTTCATGTGTTACTAAAATTACTAATCTATTTTTAGATATTGATTTAATAATATTCATTATTTCAAGTGTATTTTGACTATCAAGGTTTCCAGTAGGTTCATCACATAATAAAATATTAGGATTTTTTACAATTGCCCTTGCAATAGCTACTCTTTGTTTTTCTCCTCCAGAAAGCATTCCTGCTGGTCTATTTCTATATCTATAAATTTTTAAGGTTTCTAATACAAAATTAACTCTTTTTTCAATTTCCTTTTTATTTTTTACACCAACCATTTTAAGAGCTATAGCAACATTATCAAATACAGTTAAGTTTTCTAATAAATTATAATTTTGAAAAATATATCCAATGTTTAAATTTCTTTCTTTATCTACATAGTATGTACTTTTCTTAGTAATTTTCTTACCATTTACATAAATCTTACCACTTTTTACTTTGTCAAGTCCACCAATAACATTAAGAAGGGTTGTTTTTCCACATCCACTTGGTCCCAAAAGACATACAAGTCCAGTAGAATCAAAACTAACAGAGGTATTATCAATAACATGAATTTCATTCTTTTTATTTTTATTAAAGTATTTATTTACTTTTTCTAATTTTATCATTACTCTGCCTCCTCCCTATAAGTTTTCATCGCTGATGAATTAAATAGTTTTCTTGAATATCTAAATGATATAAGAATGCTCATTACAAAACATATAACATATACAAAAATATAGTCTTTTATACCAAGATATTTAACCATATCATATAAATTATTATTAACAATAATATTATTCTTAACTAAAATACATAATCCTAGTATTAAAGCAAAAGCAATATGATATATTAAAAATAATTCAATATTAATTAAATCCTTTAATACTTTTTTAGTTGCTCCAAGGATTCTTAATGTTGCATAATAAACATTTCTTGATTTTTCAATTAATCTAATAACAAAATATGCTATAAAGAAAAGTACAATAAATATAATAGTCATAACTATCAACTTAAATATTTTAATTACTTCGAGAACACCATTTGAATAATTTATTTTGGCATCTTTAATAAATAATGGCTTAAATCCATTTGATTCAAGATAACATTTAGCCTCAGGAATATCCTTTACATCTTTCAAATAAATTGATGATTGATAAGTTCCCATATTAAATAAAGATAGATAATCCTCTTTTGAAATATATATTACAGAGTTATTATTTTCATAATCTTTTACACCTGTTAAATGTTCAAAATTATATTTCAAATACATATCACTAATTTCTAAATCTATATTATTTTCATAATAAATATTTTTAACATTAATATTCAATATATTATTTTTACACCAACTATATTTACACATTACATTAAGTTCATATGGAACAACAGCTTTTCCTTTAGGTACTTTATCACTAACACTATAAAGTAAATCTACTTTTTGATTATTTAAGGTAATTGTAACCTTACTATAGTTTTCATAACTATTTATTTTAATTTTTTCTAATACATCATCACTTACATAAAAAATATCATTATCATATTCATTATCTTTAAGCACAAATCCTGTTACTTTTAAATCTTTATTTGAACTTGATACATTATCTGTATTTCTTAAACTAAGTTTTGTTTCTTTTAACTTATCTTTTAAAGTTGAAACATAATAATTATTTTTATTAGTTTCTAATATTATTTCATTATCATTAATAGGTTTTTGACCCTCAATGTTAGATTTTAATTCACGTATACTTTTTACATTACCATAAAACCAAAAAGTATTATCATCAGTTAAACTATATGTAGTATCTAAAATTATATCATCCTTCACTACTGATTTTACATAATCAAGTTTATTTATTTTATCTAATTCTTCATTTGTAATTACACTATTATCACTTTTTTTAATTACAACTCTTTCATCAGATAAATCACTAAAATAATAGTTATAACCATTTTTATTTTCTTCATACTCTGCTTTTCTAAACGAAGAATATATTCCTAAGAAAGCAAAAGTAATTAATAAGAATACCATTAAAAGTAAAATAAACTTCATAGGTAAATTAAATGTATTTCTTACCCCAAGTCTAATTTTATTTAAAAAGCTAATATTTTTATATTCATGAAGACTTGCTTTACTTTCTTCATAAGGTTTAATTGTTATATCCTCACGAACTTTTCCATCATGCATTTCAATCTTACGAGTAGCAAGGTCCTCAACATCTTCATAATTATGAGTTACAACAATTACAAGTTTATCTTTTGCTACTTTTGCAAGTAGTTTCATTATAGAGGCAGCAGATCTACGATCTAAATTACCTGTTGGTTCATCCGCAATTATTATTGGTACATCTTTAGCAAGTGCTCTTGCAATTGCTACCCTTTGTTTTTGACCACCAGATAAATGAGAAACTTTACTATTTCTATATTTGTATAAATCTACTTCCTTAATTAATTCAATAACTTTATTTTTAATATCTTTTTTCTTAAAACCATTTAACAAAAGAACTAACTCAATATTCTGATACACTGTATAACTACTTACTAAATTAAATGATTGAAATATATTACCTATATAACTTTTACGATAATGCTCTGCTTCCTCATTACTATAATGACTTGTTTCCATGCCATTAATATACATTTCTCCTTCTTCATATGTATCAAGACCTGATAATACATTTAAAAGAGTACTTTTTCCACATCCGCTTTCTCCAGTTATTACAACAAATTCTCCTAAATAAAAATCTAAAGATATTTTACTAAAACCTGCTGCAACAAGACCTTTATTATAATAGAATTTACTAACTTTTTTTAAACTAAGTATTGGTTTATCTTTACCCATATTTTCCTCCTACATAAATTATATTATATAAAATAAATTTATACAAATATAATATAACATTGTAATGTGACAATAAAGTGACATTACTAATTTTCATTTTTATTATATTTATTATTTTTTAATTATTAGATTATTATTTTCTTTTTCTAATTCTTTTAAACTTTTATCTGGTGTTGGTAAATCCTCAGGCATTGTACCACCTAAATCTTCAATTGCTTTTCTAACTGTTTTTCCCACTTTGTAGTGAGTATTTGTGGCAATTTTTTCATTTTGTTCTTCTTGTTTTTCAAGTAATGCTTCTGTTTGAGTTATTCTAAATATATTAGCACCTAATTCAACACTACCCATATTATCTAATATATCTTCGCTATATCTTAAACCTTTTCGTTTTGCAATATCGTTTGCCGTTTCTCCATTATATAATCCTTTATATCCTGCATTAGTAAACTTATCTAAGTTTTTAACTCCTTTTTCTTTAGCTATTTTATATAAAATTTTATTGCCGTCTCTTTTTTGCCTCCTCCTATATAATCTTTTTTCATCTTCTGTTAATCTGCCATATTCTTCTTCTGTTAATTCTACTTTTCTTGTTTGAATTGCAAAGTAAGTTTGACCTAATGCAACCGTTTCGTATTTGGGATTTGCATTTTGTACAATTAAGTAGCAAGCATATCTGCTTAATTTATAGTCCAAGATAAATTTAGAAGAAATCCCTGTTTTTACAATTTTGGTGTAGACACCAAAATTGTAATTAATGTTGTTGTTGCTTTGAGAACAAGCAATTTGTGCTTTTTCTATAACAGCAGAAAAATATCTCCATTCTTTATAACCGAGTATTTGTTGAAGTTCTCTTGCATACCAATATTCATTACCTTCATCATCTACATGTCTAATACTTTCAAATATAGTTTCATTTATTTTTTCTAATTTGTTCATTTTTTACCTCACTTTCTATTTTTAATTATTAGATTATTATTTTCTTTTTCGAGTTCCTTTAAACTTTTATCTGGTGTTGGTAAATCCTCAGGCATTGTACCACCTGCATCTTTTATTGCTTTTCTAACAATTTTTCCAATTTTATTATGTGTTAAGCAAGCCTCTTTTTCACCTTGAATATTATCTTTATTAAGTCTTTGATTAGTCTGCGATATTCTAAATAAATTAGCTATCAGTTCATCACTTCCCATATTATCTAAAATATCCTCCCTATACCGCAATCCCTTTCTTTTAGCAATATCGTTTGTTGTTTCACCATTATATAAGCCTTTATAACCTGCATTATGAAATAAATCAAAATTCTTTACTCCTGCAGTTTTTGCAGTTTGATTTAATGAAGAATTTCCTTTTTTAGTTAAATTTCTTTGATAGAATCGTTTTTCATCCTCGGTTAAACTATTATATTCTTTTTCTAAGAGTTCTTGCTTTCTTGTTTGGATAGCAAAATATGTTTGAGCAAGGCCTATAACTTTTTTCCTACTATCACCATTTTGTGCAATAAGATAACAAGCATATCTAGAAAGTTTATAATCAACTATATTTCTTAAAGTGTTAGAACCAATATCAACCATTTTCCTGACATCAGGAAAATGGTCTTGTAGTCCATAGTTACTATTTAAGCACGATAATTTTGCTTTCTCAATTACCTTTTCAAAATTTTCCCATTTGTTATACTCTAATACTTTTTGTAATTCTCTGGCATACCAATACTCATTCCCATTTTCATCAAAGTGTTTAATACTTTCAAATACTGTTTCATTAATATTTTCTAATTCATTCATTTTAGTTTCCTCCTTTTCTATTTTTTACAATTAAATTTTTATTTTTTTCAAGTTCTTTTAAACTTTTATCTGGCGTTGGTAAATCCTCAGGCATAGTTCCACCATTTTAAGCAATAAGATAACAAGCATATCTTAACAGTTTATAATCCATAACTTCTCTTTGAGTATTTAAACCTATTAAGACCATTTTGTCGGCGCCGACAAAATGGTCGAATACCACATAATTACTGGTTTTGCAAAAGTTTATTACTTTTTTTATTACACCAACAAATTTTCTCCATTCGGTATGCTCTAAAACCTTTTGAAGTTCCCTTGCATACCAATATTCATTACCATCATCCTCTACATGTTTAATACTTTCAAATATAGTTTCATTTATTTTTTCTAATTCGTTCATTTTTTACCTCACTTTCTATTTTTTTATTATTAAATTATTATTTTCTTTTTCTAGTTCCTTTAAACTTTTATCTGGAGTTGGTAAATCCTCAGGCATAGTTCCACCATTTTTAGCAATTACTTCACGAATATTTTTTCCAATATTAAAGTGAACACCATTTGCATTACCCTCCCCAGTAATTTTATCTTTTTTTAATTTAGCATCAGTTTGGGTTATTCTAAATAAATTAGCGGCAAGTTCTTCACTTCCCATATTATCTAAAATATCCTCCCTATAACGTAGTCCTTTTCTTTTAGCTATATCATTTGCTGTTTCTCCATTATATAATCCTTTATATCCTGCATTATGAAATTTATCAAAGTTCTTTACTCCAGCATTTTTAGCAGTTTGATTTAAAGAATAATTTCCTTTTTTAGTTAAATCTCTTTGATAGAATCTTTTTTCATCTTCAGTTAAACTATTATATTCATCTTCTAATAATTCTTGTTTCCTAGTTTGAATAGCAAAATATGTTTGAGCAAGAGCGATAATCTCTTTTTTAGGATTACCATTCATAACAATTAAATAACAAGCATATCTTGATAGTTTATAATCTATCACATTTCTAGTTGCACCCTTTGCAAGATTTATCATTTTGCGGTCTACCGCAAAATGATAATTAACATTATTTTCACTTTCTTTACAAGCAACTTTAGCTCTTTTAATTAAATCATTTATACTTCGCCACTGATTATACTCTAAAACCTTTTGAAGTTCTCTTGCATACCAATATTCATTACCATCTTCATCTATATGTTTAATACTTTCAAATATAGTTTCATTTATCTTTTCTAATTCACTCATTTTTTTCCTCACTTTCTATTTTTTTATTATTAATTTTTTACTATCTTTTTCTAATTTATTTAAACTTTTATCGGGTGTTATTAAATTCTAAGGCAAAGTTTCTACATTTTATGGAATAAGATAGCAAGCATATCCTGACAATTTATAATCTTTTATATTTCTTGAAGTATTAAAGCCGAGTCTATCATTTTGCCGGCACCGGCAAAATGATCTGACACCTCATAATTACTTGTTTTGCAAACACTTATTGCCCTATTTATTACTCCATTAAATTTACGCCATTGAGTATATTCTAAAACTTTTTGTAATTCCCTTGCATACCAATATTCACTATCATCATCAACATAATTAATACTTTCAAATATAGTTTCATTTATTTTCTCTAATTTTTTCATTTTTTACCTTTATTTCTAATTTACAATAGTTTACATTTTTACACTTTTTTAATAACTTTGTAATTTTCTCCCTTCATATATATTTATTACCGAAAAATTTCTAATTTCCTCCTTTTTTTGATAAATTTTTTTAAAAATGATTAAATTTTACATATTATTTACACTTTTTGCTATTTTATTTTACACATATTGACATTTAAGAAAATGTAAATATCTTTACAAAATAAAAACTAGGTTTTATCCTAGCAATCATATTTAAAAATAATTTTAGTTTTTTCTAAATATATATATTTAATATTACTAATATCTAAATAATTTATAATTTTTTTATAATTATAAATATTTAATATACAAGTTCCTTTTAAGTATAATGAAGCATTAATAATATCATCACTAATATTACTATATATTACATAGCCATAATTATTAATAAAATCTTTAACTATTACATTATTATATTTACTACTTAAAAATATATATTCCTCTTTTAAAGAATATATATCTTTTTTTAAATATCCCCTGTAACTTATTTTACTTGGATAATATTTCTTAAAATCTTTATTTCTTAAATAATTTAATTTTTTTATAATACCATTATATGTAATACTTCTACATCTATATAAAACATTATCATTTTTTATATAATATGTTCTTCCTAAAAAGGTAAATGAATTATTTAACTTATATATATTACTTTTGGGATTTACACTTAAATCATATTTACTTAATTCAATTTCTATTAAATTATAAATATTTTTTAAAAATAATTTATTATTACTTAAAACTATTATATCATCCATATAACGTATATAATATTTACATTTAAGTTTTTCTTTAACATAATGATCAAATTCATTTAAATAAAATACTGCAAGTATTTGTGAACATACATTTCCTATAGATAATCCTTTACCATCTTTATATAACGGAATTTCATTAATCTTTTTTATTAATTCATTTTTTTCTTTTATAGAAATATTCTTATAATATAAATCATTTATAACATTTTGTTTTAAATTATTTATATTTTTATTAATATAATCACTATTAGTTTGATTTATTATACTTAATATTAATTTTAAAACTAATTCATTTTTAATATATCTTTTTAACAAATTCATTAATATTAAATGATTTATATTATAAAAATATTTTTTTATATCTATTTTTAGAACATATACATTACCATTACTTTTTAAGGTATTTGCGTATTTTTCAAAATAATAATATGCCTTTTTTGCACCATACCCCTTCCTTGTAGCAACATTTTGGTCTATTAATGATGAGGATAATGCAGGAAGTAATATTTTATATGCTACTACATAATTAACTATTTTATCATATATTGTATCACTCATAATTACCCTATATTTTGGATCTTTTATTATAAAAATTTTATACTTAGAAAAAGTATAATTAAAATTATTTAATTTATTATAAATATCATATATATTAGAATTTGAAAAGTATGAAAATTTAGTCTTTTTAGAAATTGATCTACAATTTTTACATACATTATGGTAAGCCCACTCAACATTTTCATATGTAAAAATACTATCTAAATTAAAACTTTTTCTGTTCAAATTAAACTCCTTATTAATATTATATAAATATTGCTGACATGATATAAAAGCATTACTAGGCAGCGATTTTTCGTTTTGCTACTAGACCACATTACTCTTCATCACTTTCGTTTTAGGCAGATTACCAAGGAATATGCTTGTTTCCTATCCATAATTTGTTAAAGAGTAATTACATTCATAAAGCACTTGCTTTGTGTAATAATACTCACTTTGTAAGGAAAATACGCCACGAGCCGCATTATTACGATTATTAACATTGTCATTATTCAGACCATTAATCGGATTAAGTTCAAATACATTCGAATTACTATCATTGAATCTATTAGGGGAGCCCGCCCAAAGTAGCATATCCCTATCAGCAATATTTATACTTTCCATAGTTTTTTAACTATGGTAGGCACATTATAAAGAATAAATCCCATCAAAAAACAATAATGTGCCTACCTTAATTAGAAAATTAAGGATTAATTATATAATATAAATCTTTATATTCTTTTTCTATTATTTTATATACATCATTATTAATTATTTTTTTACTAACAAAATAATTTAATATAAATAATATATATTTAATATTTACTTTAAATTCTAACATATAATTTTTATCTTTATTAGAACTTTTTATATTAAAACAATATTCACATATTTTAGTATGTTCTTTTATAATTCTTGTACTAAGAATTTCTTTATCATGTGGTACTTTTCTTATTACTAGTTCATTTAAATCAACATATATTTTAGAAAGTAAATCAATCATTGTTCTTTTATCCAACCATACATCATTTTCTTAGTATCATTAAGTATTCCAAGAAATCCTCGTACTCTTTTTATTTTAACATATTTATATTTACCAATAAGTCCAATTATTAAATCAAGTGCGCTTAAATTTACTAATGCTTCTTTTTGATACTTATTTCTAATTTTTTCACTATCATAATTTATATTTGCTCTATATATATTATGTATAAGTTCATATAATTCAGTTTCTAAGGATATTCTAAAGGTTTTTGCCTTATTAGGCATCTTATTTAAAATATAAGTAAATGAATAATCATATAACTCATTTGCTTTATTAACAAGTTTAAATGACTGCATTATTTCCTTTCTTCCACTTCGTGGGAATTATACGCCCCATAAAGGGGCGTACTACTTTAGTATGTTTTACTGCTTTAATATTTCAACCACATTTAGTTTTATTTTTCGTCCGACGCACAATCGAGGATTGTGCTGTTTTCTTTTCTCAGAGAAGTTGTCTTTCTCTTCGGCTCTAATTTACTGTGTAAACATCATTATATGTTCCACTTCCAAGTAACTTACTTTCAGAGGATAGAGAAACTACGCCACGAGCCGCATCAGCACGACTATAAACACTGCCAAGACTCAGACCACTAATCGGACTAAGCGCAAAAACATACGAAATACTATCATCGAATCCATAAGGGGCGCCCGCCCAATATGCCATATTATTATTTAAATAGAAGGCACTGTTGTCCGTATTATATTTTCCTCCAGCTAGCACTATTTCATCCGCTGTTATTAATCCAAAATTATTTGTTACCACATCTGCAGTATTACATTCAAACGTAGGTGTTGGAGTACTTGAACTTAATCTAGTATATGGAGCATAGTTAATATTACTGCCAGTCGATGCCCATGTACTTGATGTATTCCTATCATTGCAAAACGTTGACTTAACAATTCTTGATGTTCCTATATTTTCATTAAAATATTTTGTATACCAATTATCTAAATATGTCTTTATTGTACTATTTGTTGTTGTTCCTCTTTGAGAACCTACTGTATATTGAAATCCTACATATTCTGCATGATTATATTCATTATTATACGCTGTAAAGCCCATATTTGTATTTGCTCCAGTAATTGCAACTTTTGTATTTTCACTTGGTGCTTTACTTCCTGCATATATCATTTTTATCTTATTATCTTTATCTACTCTTATTATTCGCCAGTACATATCATCACCTTTATGTGCATATGTTACTGCATTACATTTATAATTATATGTACTACCATACATGTCAGATGAAACTCCAGTTTGACACTCAACTAATGTTGGATAGTCTATATATTTTGGTGTACTATTGCCATCATACCAAATTTCATCAGTAGAGTTTTCATCATAGAAACCTCTGTAAACAATTTGGTCTTCTTTAAACTTACCATATTTAACCCAGTTATTATCTACTGCTCCCCTATAATAATAAGTTTTACCTGTGCCTTCTGTATATGAATACATTCCAGCATTACCTGTTTCTATACTTGCAAATGAAGGTGCTGTTTTTGCCTCAATTGCAGTTTTTCCTCCATTATTAGCAAGTATTGTTTCATAACCTTTTTTAACTGATGAACCATCTTCTGAAGAACATCCTTTACTTATTGCATATATTTTACCAGTAAATGCTTTTCCTCCAAGTTGTGCTTGACTTACATTTAAGTTATAATATCTACCCGTTATTTTCCATCTTACTGATTGCTCAGTGCCTAAACTTTGTATAGTGGCACCCTCTACTAATTTATAATATTTATTTGTACTATCATAATAACTTTGTACATTTGCATGATCAAAATTTGTTTCTGTAGCAAAATGATTATTTCCATTCATACCATTTACTTCAATTGTTATTTCTTTTGTAGCACCACTTGTTTTAGTTGTTGTACCCTGTCCATATACATTACTTCCAGCATCATATTCATAAACTATATCATATGTACATGTTGTTAGTAAATTTTGTGAACCTGTAAGAGTTACATCTAAAAAAGCAGTATCCTCTTTGGCAGCAACAGTATTATTTGCCACTGTAAAACTCATATTTGCGGCTGGGACTTGTAAATTTAACTGTGTCGCATTTGAAATAAATGTTGCATCACCTGGACTTGATGAATTAATATTTACTGCTACATTATTTACTAAATTTACATTAAATGTTCCAAAATAGGCAAATGAAGCAACTCCTATAATAATTATTAATAATACTGATGCAAACACTGCAAGTGATTTTGTTATTTTACTTTTATCCATAATCTACTCCTATCCCTTATAAATACTGGGCTCATTTTTCTCTTATCTTATACATTTGAGAAAATTTAATGCCAATTTTATGCAATATGGTACTAGATTTTTTTGTAAATTAATGCTATTATTTAATAGTAAGGTACATAAATACGAGGGAGTATTTTCTCAAATGTATAAGATTTAAGAAAATACGAACAAGGTAAATACAGGGTTTGCAAGAGTCTTATATAAATTTTTTTAAGTAAAAAAAAAATTCTAATAAATCTTAGAATTTTTGTTTTTTATTAAGCCAATTTTTACCATCAATAATTCTTGCAACAAGCATACTACTTGCACTATCACCGACTACATTTAAAAGTGTTGCTGGAGCATCTATTATAGTGGCTATTATTGTTAGTATCGGAAGACTTGCTATAGGAAAGCCCATTAAACTAATAATAAGCATTTCTGAAATAGTTCCTCCACCAATAGGTACTGCTGTAATTAAAATTGTTGCTAATATACTTACTCCAAGAACTTTAAAAGTGCTAACATCCATACCAAATAAGTAAACTAAAAACATTATTTTAAATACACTACCTATTATTGAACCATCTTTATGAAATGATGTACCAAGAGGAATAATAGTATCTGCTATATCATCAGAAACACCTATATTTTTTGCAGCTTTTGTATTAACGGGAATTGATGCTGCTGAAGAGCACGTTGCAAGAGCTGTAGCCGATGGAACCATTATATTTTGCCAATATAGATTTAATCCTTTTTTACCACCAGAAATAAAGGCATATAAACTATAAATAACAAAATAAACAAATGCACATGATGCTGTATAAATAATAAGCATTTTTAAATAACTTGTGGCAACACCTGCACCAAACTCACCTACAAAAGAGGCAAAGTAAGCCCCTATTCCAATTGGAGCATAATACATAATAATTTTAATAAGCATTTGAAGTACATCATTAAAACTTTCTAATACCTCAAGTGCTTTCTTACCCTTATCTTTTGCAAAATGAATAGCAAGACCAGTTAAAATAGATATAACAATTAAAGCAATAATATTATCTTTAGAAATTATTTTTACAAAATCATCAGTTGATATTGCATTAACTGTTCTTGTTAAAATATCAAGTTTTTCATCATTATCAGTAATTGAATAATCAAAAGATTCTTTTATTTTAATACTATCTTTTTTATTAACTAAAGTTATTTTAGTTGAACCAATACCAATTAAAACACTTATAAGTGATGTTAAAACAAATATTCCAATAATAGTAATTAATATTTTACCAAGTCTTTTTGGTTCTTTCATTTTACCAATAGAGGTACTTAAAGTTAAAAATATTAAAGGTACTATAATAGTAAGTAATAAATTAATAAATAAAGTCCCAAAAGGTTTTAATATAGTGGCTTTCTCTTTAAAGATAACTCCAATAATAGTTCCCACAATAACTGAAATAAACATAATTATTGTAGATTTGTAATTTTTAAATATTTTTTTCATAATTTTACTTCCTTCCTATTAAAATTATATTTTAAATTTATAAAAAAAAGAATATTTTGAAATCCACATAAATCCACGATATAATAAATATAGGTGTTATATGAAAAAGAAATTTATTAAAATGAATGATGGTAAAAATTATTTATCTTTAGGTAATATTATAAATATAATAAAAAAACATTCTAAAGTTGAGGCCTCAGGTATTCAAAAAGAAGTATTTTGTGGGGTATTTAATATAAATGATATTAAAACTACTACAGTAAATAATTATTTAATTGGATATAGACCTATAGGAATAGAATATAAAAAAATATATTTAGATTTAAAAGAAGAATATCATAATAATAAAGAAATTTTTATACCAATATTTTCTAATATAATCTCTATTTTAGAGGAAAGAATAATTAAGTGTGATGATCTTAATATTAAAATAATAAATGAAAATTCTAAGATTAAAAAAGTTTGTTTAGATATATTACATCTAAAGGATGAAAATATTTCTAATAATTTTATAGAAAAAATAAATAATTACTTAGATAATAGCAATTATTATGAAGCTCTCATTGAATTATTATTTTATGGAGTACTTGAAAATAAACAACCAATATTTGATGAAGTTATAATTAATATTAATGAATATGAATTAAAGGAATATTTAAAAATAAATCTTTATGAAGGAATAAGTTATATTAACTCATTAAAAATTCTTGCACAAAAAGACAATATGTATGCTAATGCACAACTTGGTTCACTTGAATATAGTGGTTTAATAAGTGGAAAAATAGATTATGAAAAGTGCTATGAATATTATATGAAAGCTGCTTTAAAAGGACATCCTAAGGCCTCTTGGATGATTGGTAATTTAATATTTTCTAATAAAGTAAAAGAAAAAAATGTTGATATAATGTTAAAGTTTTTAAATAAAGCAGTAGATTTAGGAAGTATTGCTGCCCTTAATACTTTAGGAAGATATTATTTAAATATTGATGATGTTACTGCCCTTAAATATTTTAAAAAAGCCGCAGAATATGGATATGCTTATGCCTATAATAATTTGGGAATGTATTATGAAAAAAATAATGATTTAAAGCTTGCTAAAAATTACTATAAATTAAGTGCTGATTTATTAAATAGTTGGGCATTAAATAAAATGGGAGAAATATGTATTAATGAAGGTAATTATAAAGATGCATTATTTTACTTTAATAAAGCAATTAACTGCCCTATTTCTGAAAGAAGTTATTATGCATACTATAACCTTGCAAAAATATATAAAAGTGGTAATAAAAAATTAAATATTTCTAAAAATGAAAAAGTTTATAATAAATATATGAATATTTTTCAAAATAAAAAGGAAAGTTAAATTCTATTACTTTCCTCTAAAGTATTAAAATAGTTATTACCCATTGTACTAAATTTTTCTGAACCAGTTATTACTATATTATTAGCCCTAAATGATAAATAATTATGCATTATTTTTTCATCGTATAAAAAGTCAATAACAGCATTATAACCATTTAAATCAGTTCTATTTAAATATCTAGTAAAAGTACCATGTTGATAAACAACAAATTGATTAGGCATAATTGCTTGATAGTATAAACTTTGTCCATTATTTTTACCAAAGTAACTACCACAACTTCTTACCCAGTTTTTAGCATGAGTTCTATTATAAATTGTATTAATTACTGCATAGGCATCTTCATAAGAATTACTTTGTGCCTCAGATAAAACTATAGCAGTTAAAGTATTAAATTCATTCTTAGTTAAATTATACTTATTTAAAATATAGTCTATTTTATCTTCCTTAGTAATATTTGCATTATAATTATCAAATGAGGATACTTTCGTATTAACTTCTTTTACTCTTTGAACACTAGGTGCAAAAATTATTGTAAACATCATACATAGAGCAATACCAAAGTTAGTTATTTTTTTTATATTAAAATTATTGATTTCCTTTTTATTCATTCTCCATATATTATGGAGGACATAATCATTTTTATTCATTCTTTCCCCCTGAATAACAAAATAATTATACCATAAAATATGCAAAACGTCAAATTATGTAAACTAATTACCACATTTTAACAATTAAAAAGCCCGAATATATAGGCTTTTCTAAGTAAATATATAAATCAATAATCTAAATAATAATTTAATTAATAATCTAATAATTATTTATTAATACAAGAGGATACTTTATAATCCCAATATGCTTTATGAAGTTTATAAGTAAGATTAGATACATCCTCAAAATAAGAACCTGCAGATAAACAACCTAAATTTGATAAAGCAATAACAATATATGGATTTTCATCAAAAACTATAGATATATCATGCATTACAGAGCCAGCACATCCACTTTTATTTGCCGTCGTTAAACCCTGTGGAGGAGTTAAAAACTGACCTCCATTATCAGTAAAATAACTCATAAGTTCTTTTGCCATGTCACTACCTTTTTCATAAAAATTATAAAGTTCATTCATATAAATTGCAGCATCATGAGCACTTGTTTCACCCCATATAGTTGGCCTTGTAAATATAGCATTTGTACCCTTAGCTTTCCAAAAAGCAAGCATATCATCTTTATTAAATCTATCCATAAGCATTGTATGAGCTACATTATCACTATAATATGCAGAATTTTTTACAAGTTCTCTTACTGTATAATAAGTATTTTCTTCACCTAATTTAATATAACCAGCACCAGGATTATAATATTTTTTTGTATATAAAAGTTTTTCCTCTAAATCGATAGAACCATTTTCTGCATTTTCATAAATATATATGTCTGTTGGTGCTTTAATTGTCGAAGCAGTAAATATATGTTGATTTTCATTATAACTAACAGTAAAACCTGTATAAATATCTACATATTTATATGCAAAACGATTTATTGATTTATTATAATAATCATTTATTTCATTTATAACTGAATTAACACTTTCAGGTAATTTTTCTATAGGCGTATTACTTTGCATACAACTAACAATTTGGGATGCTTTAGAATCTTTTATAAAGTTTGGACTATCTTTAGGAATATTATATATTTCCATATTAGGATTTTCCTTTTTATCTATTTCAAAAAAATAATTTTCATACTCTTCATTTTGTGAGGATAATGCAAAACTGGTTCCAACACTTATTACTGTTAAAATAATTATTAAAATACCTAAAATAATTAATAATTTAGATCTTTTTGTCTTTAATAAATCTATAATTTTTTCTTTATTAGATTGTTTTTCAACAGGTTTTAATGCATCTTTAATTTTTGCTATATCTTCTTTTTTTAATGTTGGAATTTTTTTTATTAATTCATTTATTTCTTCTTCAGTATAATCTTTAATAACTGGAAGTGAAGTGGTAAGCATTTCAATTTGTTCATCATTTAAGTCTTTTATTATGGGAACTGCTGTAGTTAAAAATTCAATATCTTCTTGTGAAGTATTTTCATTTAAATTGTCATTAACCTCTTTATTCATTCTCTCACCTATTATATTAATATTATACACTAAAAAGTAAATAAAAAAAAGATGCTTTTTGATATGAACCCCGTTTCTTGGACAAAATAGAAACGAGGTTTTTGTATGACTAAAATAAGTTATGAAGAAAGAATTAATTTATATTATGATAGAAAGAATGGCATGTCTTTTTCTTCTATAAAATCAAAATATGGTATTAATAAATCTGGAGTTGAATATCTAGTTAGATTAATTGATAAGCATGGAGTTGATATTCTAAGAACTAATGAAAATAAAAGTTATAGTTCTAAGGAAAAAGAAAGAATTTTAAATCGAATTCTGATTGATAATGAGTCAATTTTATCAGTTTCAATAGATGAAGGATTGGCAGCAAAAGGAATGTTAAATAATTGGCTTAAAAAATATCGTGAAAACGGTTATAATATAGTTGAACGAAAGCGAGGTCGGCCAACTATGCCAAAAGTAGCAAGAAAAAAAGATAATGAAACAAAAGATGAAACAATAAAACGCTTACAAGAGGAAAATTTATATTTGAAGGCAGAGTTAGAATACTCAAAAAAATTGAGAGCCGTTGTTCAAGCAAGGAAGAATCAACAACAGAAGAAAAAGTAAGTGTTGTAAGTGAACTTCGGCTAATATATCCATTAATGATTCTTCTACAAGTATCTGGTTTAGCTAAATCAGTATATTATTATACTTTATCTAAAATTGATAAAGATGATAAAAATAAAGAAATAATAGATAAAATAAAAGAAATATTTATTAATAATAAAGAAAGATATGGTTATCGTAGAATCACGTTAGAATTAAGAAATCAAGGTTATAATGTAAATCACAAGAAAGTTTATAGAATAATGGTAAAATTAGGATTAAAGCCACTAAAAAGAAATAAAAGAAAGTATTCATCATATAAAGGTACTGTAGGAAAAATTGCTGAAAATTTAATTGAAAGAAATTTTCATGCGGACAATCCAAATGAAAAATGGTATACAGATGTTACAGAATTTAATCTTCGTGGAGAAAAATGTTACTTATCTCCAATTTTAGATGGATATAATGGAGAAGTAATATCTTATAATACTTCTAAATCGCCTAATCTAGAACAAATAAATGACATGTTAAATAAAGCCTTTGATAAGAATAATAACCTTGATGGATTGATATTTCATTCAGATCAAGGGTGGCAGTATCAACACGAATCTTATCAACAAAGATTAAAAAACAATGGTATTAAACAAAGTATGTCTAGAAAAGGAAATAGTATGGATAATGGAATGATGGAAAACTTCTTTGGCTTGCTTAAAACAGAAATGTTTTATGATCAAGAAGATAACTATAAAACATTAGACGATTTGATAAAAGCAATTGATGACTATATTAATTATTATAATTATGATAGAATTAAAGTGAAATTAAAAGGACTGTCTCCTGTAAATTACAGGCTACAATCCTCTAATTAGAAACTATTTATAAACTGTCCAACTTTTGGGGTTCAGTTCATTTTACATCTTAACAATTATTAAATTTTATAGGTACTTTATAAGTAACGCTTTTTTCCTCATCAATTTTAGCACTTATTTCTAAATATAAATTACTATCTTTATAATATTTACATGATGGAGAATAATTATCAATTACAAAAGATATCATCTTTAAATACTCTTTTAAGGAAACTGGAGTTTTTTCTAAATATTCTTTTTCTGAAATAACATTTAAAATATCTTGATGTTTTTCATATAAAGTGCATTTTATATAAGAATATTTTTGAGTATCATCAGCGTTATAATCAACATTTAAATATATTGAGGATTTACTTTCATCATAAGTTATACTTCCCGTAACTTTTATATCTTTTGTTTCTCCATTTAAAGTTTTAAATTCATAATTATGTTTATGGAAAAATAAAAATACACAAACACTTATGATTATAAATATAATAACTGTAATAATTATCATATTTTTTTTGAAAAATGATTTTTTATTTATATTTACTTTCTTACCACTAATCAAATAGTTTAAATCAACATTAAATTTATTTGATATATCTTTTAAAATGGTAATATCAGGAATACTTTTATCATTTTCCCATTTTGAAACAGCTTGAAAAGTAACACCCAAAATAGACGCAAATTCATTTTGCGTTAAATTATTTTTCTTACGGATATCCTTTATTATACTACCTATCTGTTCCATAAATAATATATTATCATAAAAATATTGTACTATCAAATAAATATTGATACAATTAATGTATGAAGAAGATTTTGTTAATAATTTGTTTATTATTTTTATGTTCATGTAAAAAAAATGTTTCCTTAAATAAGAATACTTTTGACTATGGAGCAAAAGTAGATATAAAAAATATCACAGATAAAAAATATAAATGTCAAAGTAAAGTGCTTAATACATTAAAGTTAGGAAAACATAATGATACTATGTTTTGCAATAAAAAAGAATATAAAATTAAATATGAAGTTATAGATAAAGAAAAACCTATTATTTGGATTGGCAATACTATAACAAGAACTCCTGGCTATAAAGAAGATATTTCTAAGGAATTAACTTGTATGGATAATGCCGATAGAACTCCCTTAACAAATATAACGGGAAATTTTGATATAAATACACCTGGAACTTATGACTTAACTTTTACTTGCACTGACTATTCAGGTAATAGTTCAAGTAAAGATTTTAAACTAGTTGTTAAGGAAAAAAATGTAACTACTGGAGGCTCATATACTGGTGTTTTAACTAATTATTTAGATTTTAAAGATGTTTATAAAGAAAGAAAAAATGATAATACCTTAGTCGGTATAGATGTTTCAAAATATCAAGGTGATATAGATTGGCAAAAAGTTAAAGATGCTGGTGTTGAATTTGCCATCATTAGACTAGGCTACAGATACTTTTATGATGAACCTTTATCACTTGACCCTTATTTTCAAAAAAACATTGATGGAGCCTCTAAAGTGGGAATTAAGATAGGCTTATATTTTTATTCTTATGCCAAAAATGAAAAAGATGCTACCCAGGAAGCAAACTTTGTTCTTGATAACATAAAAGGTTACAATATTGAAATGCCAATTGCCTTTGATTGGGAAAGTTTTAACTACTTTAATGCTGGGCAAATGAATTTATTTGATTTAAGAGGAGCCTCAAATGCGTTTCTAAAGACTATTAAAGATGCTGGATACACACCAGTTCACTATGCAAGTAAATCATACCTTGAATATATTTGGCTTCCTGTAGATTATGATATATGGCTTGCTCACTATACAAAAGAAACATCTTATAAAGGTGATTATGTAATGTGGCAACTTTCAAGTAATGGTAAAGTTGATGGAATAAATAATTATGTTGATATTAATGTATATTATAAAAACTAGAATTAAAATCTAGTTTTTTCTTACAATATGAGCTCCCCTTACAACATTCGGTTTTTTTGTAGAATAAATATTATCTACTAAATATAATGAAAGAAGTATAATACTAATTACTGATAAAGTTTTATAATTAACCTTTTTTAATACATCAATTATTTTAGGAATTACAAAATAATATAGAATTGTTGCAAGTAAGGCAAATACTAATGTATATAAAAGGCATATTCTACCATTTATATTAAATGGTTTTTTTGAGTAATCCCACCATACCATACCTTTGGTTAATTCTAAATAAAAAGAAGTTGCATATTCAATAATAGCACTAATTAAAAATGATAAAGAAAATACAATTATAGGTTTCTTATAAAATTTCTTTAATAAAATATATATAATTAGTCCACCAAATCCATAAATAGGAAGCCAAGGACCATGAAGTACACCACGATTTATAAAACCATGACCTTTTCTAATTTCATTAAGGACCTCAAAGCACCAACCAATAAAAGCTAAAGTAAAGAAAAGCATTATATATACAAATAAATTATTTTTTTCCTTTAGACTTTCTTTTTTCATCTTTTACTTTTTCCTTTAATTTATTTTTTTCTTTTTTTATTTCATTTTTAAACTTTTCTTGTTTCTTTTTAATTTTTTCCTTTTGTTTAATAATCTTTTCTTTTCCCTCTTTTAATTTTTCTGGAAAAATAATTACAAATTTATTACCAAGTAAGGACTTACTTAATATTTCTTTACCTATTTTAGATATTTCTATAGTATTATCTCTTTTCTTAAATGTATTTTCACTTTTAATTTTAAATATTAATTTATATGATAATATATTATCAAGTATAAATGTAATAAGCATTACATAAAAAGCAATATTGATTTTAAGCGGAGAAAATCTTAAAATTAAAGTTCTTAAGTATGGATCAACAAATTTAATAAGAATAAGACCCATTACCCCAAAACAAAGAGCATTTTTAAGGCATATTCGACCATTTATATTAAATGGTTTTTTAGAATAATCCCACCATCTAGCATTAAATAATTTTTCCATTACATAGCTAGATAAATATTCTACAGTGGAGCATATAATAAGTGCTAAAGAAAATATTGCTAAAGAGTTTGAAAACTTATTTAAAAGAATAGTCATAAATATAGCAGAAAATCCATAAATAGGACAATAAGGTCCTAATAAAAATCCCCTGTTAATAAATCCCTTTTTAGGATCAAATGTAACTATTTCTTCACAAATCCAGCCAAATATTGAATATAACATAAATAATATAAAATAAATTTTAAAACTCATAATTAACCTTTCCTCCTTATACCTAAGTATTTTAGATAACATTTTGGATGACCTAATATTTTAAAAGAACATTTTTTATCCATTAAACTTACAATCCAACTTTCCTTATACTTTGGTAATGTTATATTAAGTGGAAACATATGTCTTAAAATAATGTTTTCAACCTTTTTATTCATAAGGTCTGGAAAAGTTTTTCTTGAATTTTCCAAAGCCTCCCTTGCATGAACAAATCCATGCATTTTAAAAAATGATTTATGTACTCTATTTAATTGCCAATCTTTATAATAAAAATCGTGAAGTAATCCTCCAATAGCGGCTGATTTATAATCCAAATGATGTTTTTTTGCAAATTTATAAGCAAAATACGCAACTGCCATTGAATGATCATATACTGATTCATTTTCGTGATGATGATACTTTTTTCTTTTTAAAAACTCTTTATTATTAATAATTGGTTTAATAATTTCTAAAAACTCTTTATCATATTCCATAATATTTCCTTTTTTGTACAATAGTACTACATATATTATAATATATATTTTAATTAAAATAAAATAAAATCAAAAAAGAAGTATTAAACTTCTTAAAAATTAAGCATTACCCATTCAGGTTTAAATATTAAAAGTATACCCATAAGTACAAGTAATATACCAGCTATTAAATTAACATATTTATTATATTTAGTTGATATACCTTTAGTTTCAAATGCTTTTAAAGACAATATTAATATAATTAAATCATCAATTATATAAAAGAATATATATATTAATAAATATAATACTTTATTTAAACCAATAATTTTATTTAATGTTAATATTTCTAAAAATATTGTTGGAAATCCGAGTGAACATGCAAGTTCAACTAAATTTACTGATACTGATAAAACAGTTGTTCCTAGTATCATTAATATTAAACTTTTATTGGCTAATATCTTATTTATTCTAGTTATAATACTTTTTCTTTTTTCTTTTTTCATAACATGACAACCAGTATCTTTTCTTGTTTTAATATATACATATAAATTATAAATTCCTAAAATAATAGCTAAAATAGCAATAATATTTCTTATATATATTACTGTAGAAAAATCTAGAATAAAACCGATGCCTAACATTGAAAGAAAATATACTAATCCCGAAGATAATATAAAAGTAAAACCAACAATTCTCATTTTCTTTTTATCTTTAATAGATATGCACATATTAATAAGTAATAAAAGTATCCACATAGCACATGGATTAAATCCATCAACAGCTCCCAAAATCATTGCTACCAATGGAATGGAGACTTTTTTCTTATTAACATTTCCTAATATAGGAATTTTAACATCTTCATTATTTATATTTTCATTATTTACATTATCATTAATTAATTCTTTTATTTTATTTTCAATTTGTACACTTACCGCTTCTGAAAATCCTACAAAATAAGTTTTTCCAATAACTGTATATGGTACACTCTTTGTTACATCATCATTTAATGCTTTTTTTACATCATTATAATATTTTCTATTAGTTTTATTGTTTTTTACTTCATACTCATAAACATTTAAATAATCATTATAATTTTCTTTAATATCTTTAAGCCATATTTCTTCTTCGGCACAATGAGGACATCCATCCATTCTAAAAAAATATAAATTGATTTTTCCTTCCTCAATTTTAGAATTAGTTATTTTATAAGCAACATCTGTATATTCTTTACTAATTGCATATATATTAAGGGGAATTAATGCTATTAATAATAATATGTATCTTAATATCTTTTTCATAAAATTTTCTCCATAATATCTAAAATTTCTTTTTTGCTTTTTTCTCCAATTACTCTTTTTATTTCAATGTTATTCTTTTCAAATATAACAACTGGAACAATATCTCCAATATTATATTTTATAATATTTTCTTCATCTAAATCATAATCATAATTAATATACTCTATATTTGGATATAATAATTTTATTTCATTCCAAATGCTTTTAGATATTAAACAACCTGGACACCACATTGCGTTAATAATTATTATCTTCATTAATAATCTCCTTTAAAATACGTATAAATTCATTAATTTGTTTTTTAGTTGTTATATGTGTAATACTTACCCTAATTGAATTGCTTGCCCTTTCTTTGTTTTTAGTAAGTGCATAAACTGACTTTGAGGGACTTGTTCCAAGTGAACACGCTGATTGCATTGAAACATATACACCTTTTTCATAAAGTTTATTAACAATTATTTTGGCATTTTTAATACTAAAATTAATTGTATTAGGTATTGCATACTTAGGACTATTTATACTTATCCCATTTATCATTTTTAATTTTTTGATTAAATAACTATTTAGTTCTTTTACATAATTAATTTTTTTCTCTAAATCTTTAGTAGCGAGTTGTAATGCCATTGCTACGCAAACAGCATTTGCACTAACCGGTGTACCACTTCGATAAATTGTAGTAGATTTTCCGCCATGTATTAAAGGAGTAATTTTTATATCATTAAAATTAATTAATACACCAGAGCCATTAATACCAAAAAATTTATGAGGTGCAAAAGTCAAAAAGTCAACATATTTATAATCAATATTAACCTTTCCTATTGCTTGTGTTGCATCAGTATGAAAATATGCTTTAGAATTTTCTTTAACGATTTTAGCAATTTCACTTATTGGTTGAATTGTTCCAAGTTCAGAATCAACTACAGCTATACTTACTAAAATTGTATCCTCTCTTAAAGATTTTTTTAACTGTTCTAAATCAATATTACCATTTTTATCTAATGAAATTACCGTTATATCAAATCCTTTTGAGGAAAGATAATTGCATGGGGCTATAACTGATGAATGCTCAATTTCAGATATAATTATATGTTTACCTTTATTTTGATATCTATCTGCTATTCCTTTTATAACTAAATTATTTGATTCACTAGAACCACTTGTATAAATAATATTTTCTTTTTTTGTATTAAAATAATTTGCAATAATTTCACTAGAATTATCAATTTCTTTTTTTGCTTCAATACCCAATTTATGTAAACTATTTGGATTTCCAAAGTATTTTAAAGTAATTTCATTATATTTTTCTAAAACTCTTTTATCTACTGGAGTATTTGCAGCATAATCTAAATAAATCATAATTTTTTCACCTCTTATAAAAAAATTATACTTTTTTATATATTATTTTGCAATAAACTAGTAGTTGAGTTAACTATATTTTTAGTTGAAAAAAACTCTCTAAAAGAGAGTAATATTATCTATGGGGCGAAATAAGGGAGTCGAACCCTTGCATAATAGAGCCACAATCTACCGTGTTAACCACTTCACCAATTCCGCCATAAGATATATACTATACTACCAAAAAAAAAGGCATTTGGCAAGCACTTTTGCTAAATTAATCCCTCTTTTTCGATTAAATCTCTCATTTTTATCTTTATTCTTTTTATTGCATTATCAATTTGTTTTGGTGATTTACCCATAATTTTTGCTATTTCATTATATGAAAAATTATTTACCATATAATTAAAGACAGTATACTCAAATTCAGATAAATTATTTTTCGCAAGCATATAGATTTTATTGGAATTTTCTTTTTCCATTAAACTATGTAAAGGATTAGATTTATTTTCATCAGATAAAAGATTTTTGGGTGTTATATTATCATCACTAACTAAAAAGTCTAGTGATAAAGATTCATTTATTGTTTGTTGCTTTCCACTCATGGCATGCCTTATATAATTTAAAAGTCTTCGTTCAATACATACATATAAAAATGTTTTTAATGATGCATATTTAGTCGAGGTAAACGAATGAATTCCATCACTAAAAGCATATAAAGCCTCACATTTTATTTCATCATAATTAATTCTATAATATCTAATTGCTCTTTGATACTTTTTTATTAATATATCAACTAAATAAGAATATTTATCATAAATAATATTTCTAACATTTTCATCATTTTCTTCGAGCAAAGTTATAAGTTCTACATCATCAATATCATTGTAATCCATTAATCATCCATCCTATATATTAGTATTCCCGCAGAAACCGAAGCATTTAAACTATTAATTTTTCCCTTCATTGGTATTCCTACGACAACATCACTATTTTTCTTAACTCCAGAACTTATTCCTAAACCTTCATTACCAATAACAAGTATTTTTTTATTAGCATAAGATACTTTTCGATAATCTTCTCCATCCATATCTGCACAATATACAAAATAATTCATTTCTTTTAACTTGTTAATTGTATTTATTAAATTTGTTACCATTACAATTTTAACATTATCAATAGCACCCTCACTTGTTTTATAAACAGTATCATTTACTAAAACACTCCTGTCTTTTGGGATAATAATAGTTTTAATACCTTTACTCTCGCAAGTTCTAATTATAGCACCAAAATTGTGGGGATCAGTTAAGTGATCAAGCATAACAATAAAATCGCCTTCAATATCATCAAAAGTGTAATATGAATAATCAAATATATCTAAAACAATGCCTTGATGAACACCACCAACCATTCTATCAAGTCTATTTTTATCAACATATTCATATTTAATATTATTTTCTTTTAAATATGCCATATAATCATTTCTTGAAATATAAGCCTTCTTTATTTTACTTCTATCAATTTCATATAAAACATTTTTGCCATAAACTAGCATAAGACCACTTCCTTTTGCCATTTAATTATATCATATCTTTTATTTTTTTGTATAAATTCTTTGCATATTTATTTCCATATTATTGCTTTCTGGATTAAAATTTGCTAGGTAATATAGTTCTCCGAAATCAGAAATTGTATAATACATTGAATCTTTACCATTATCAAAGTGAATTGGTACTCCAGTCCAATTTTCTAAATTGTATTCTGTATCATCCACTAAAACATCTGTATTATTTACAGCTAATTTAGGTGTATGAACTTGATTAAATTTTTTAGAAATATCTCCGATATTTTTTTCAATAAATATACATTTTTTATGCATTTCACTTACTGAATTAACTGCAGAGTATATTGCAGGCTTAAAAATAACACTTTCTTGAAACAATTTAATAAATGATACTGCTTCATTTATTTCATTAGAAATATTTAATAAATAATCCCAGTCCATACTTTTAAAAAAATTTTCTACAACTTTTTCATCTTCAACATTAAATTTACTATGCAAATTTATATCTATGCCATGTAACCTTAAAAGTAAATATGAACAGTGCCTCATAGTATCCTTAATGACACCATCAAAATCAAAATAAATATCTAATTTATTTATATTACTATATAAAATTTTATAATACTCATTTAACAATTTAATCTTTTCAAGTTTTTCCTTTATACTAGATTTTTTATATTTATCATATGATAAAATATTTAAATTTCTTGTATCCATTAAAAGTTCTTGTATTTTGTCCATAAAACCTCCCTGATAATAAATATTCTATCATAAATAATGTACAAAATATATAAAAAGTTAAACTTATGCATTAAAAAACCCTGATATTCAGGGAAATTACTATAATAATGATGCCCTAAAGAAAGAAGTATAATAACTTCTAATTATCTATGTTTATTAAAACTCTCATTTAAATCATTCATCATATTAAAATCAAAATCATATATTGGTAAACAAATTCCATACTTATTCAGAATACTATTTATATATTCAGTGCATTTGCTTGGAGCTATTATTCCTTTAAAATTATCAATAGAAACAAACTCACTTTCTGTAGTTACTTCAAAAGAAATATCAGGATGTTGTTGTAAATCAATATTTGTACCATCAATTATAAAAAATATTACATTAGGATTAAATGGTAGAAAATAATAAAAGCGTTCTGATAATAACCTCTTTTTAATTTCTGGGGTAGATGGATTAAAAAAAGATATTCTACTTTCGTGTGTGGCTCTTAATCCACTAACTTTTCCAGATACAATTATTCCTAATTCCTTTAATTTTTGTAATGACATTAGGCCACCATTTTTGATTATTGATTCAAATTTAAAATATGTTTCCTTATCACTTATATTTCCAATTCCATGCGTTAATAGTTTATTTCCCAATAAATAATAATACATTTTTTCGTTCATAAATTTCCACCATATTTCAATATATTTGCATAATAGTTAAGTTATTATGCAAGTGTGTTTTCTAAATTGACTCAATTCATTTTACTATATGAATATTTTATCATAAATTTAAATATATTAAAACTCGATCTATAAAAAGTTCGAGTTACATATCAATTTGGTGCTGGGGATAAGGATCGAACTTATGACCTATGCGTTACGAGTGCATTGCTCTACCAACTGAGCTACCCCAGCAACTAATAATATTATACCCTATATTGTTTTTTTATACAAGTTTTTTTGATAAAATAATAATGGTGATGAAAAAATGTTTAAATATACATTAGATAACAAAAGATATCATACCTTCAATTACTTCTTAAGAAACAAGTTTGGTTGTAAAGTATTTAAGGTCCCCCTAGATGCTCATGCAACCTGTCCAAATAAAATAAATGGAGGATGTATATTTTGTAAAGACAATAGCAAATCTAATATTACAAATGAAAATAACGATATTATAACTCAATTTAATGAGGAGATTAAATTGTTAAATAAAAAATGGCCTAATGCTAAACATATAGTGTACCTTCAAACAGGAAGTAATACATATATGAATATTGATAAATTTAAAAATATTGTTGAAAGTTTGTTAAAACAAGATAATGTTGTTGGAATTTCAATAGCTACAAGACCTGATGTTATTAGTGATGAGTACTATAATTATTTTGAAAAGCTTAATAAAAAAACATTTTTAACCGTAGAACTTGGACTACAAAGTAGTAATGAAAATACTCTTAAACTAATAAATCGTGGTCATGATACTAAATCGTTTGAAAATGCGGTAAATAAACTTCATAAATTAAATATTTTTATTGTGGCACATATAATAAATGGGCTTCCATATGAAACAAAAGAAGATATGCTTAATACAGTAAAATTTTTAAATAATTTAAAAGTAGATGCTGTAAAAATACATATGCTACATATTTTGAAGGGAACAGAAATTGAAAAATTATATAACAAAGAAAAATTCCATATCTTAACTAAAGATGAATATATTGACATTGTTATAAATCAGCTTGAACTATTAGATGAAAAAATCGTTATTGAAAGAATAACAGGTGATCCTATAAAAGATGATTTAATAGCACCTTTGTGGCTTACTAAAAAATTTTGTTTATTAAATGACATTGATAAAGAAATGGTTAAAAGAGATACTTATCAAGGCAAAAAAAATAATAATTAGAGCAAATTCTAATTATTTTTTTAATTTAAAACAAAAAAAAATTATTGGCAACTCCATATCTTAGCATAACACTATTTTCAGCGTATCAGGGCTTAACTTCTCTGTTCGGTATGGGAAGAGGTGTACCACCTGAGCTATCGTCACCAATAAAGGATTTTGTCCTTTAAAAACTCGATAATATAAATTTGAATCTCTTCATCAAAATAATTTGAGTTAAATCCTCGATTTATTAGTACTGGTCAACTCAACATATCACTATGCTTCCATCTCCAGCCTATCAACCTCGTAGTCTACAAGGAATCTTACTTCACGAAGAATGGGAAAATTCATCTTGGAGGAGGCTTCCCGCTTAGATGCTTTCAGCGGTTATCCCGTCCATACATAGCTACTCTGCGCTGCAACTGGCGTTACAACAGATACACCAGAGGTATGTCCATTCCGGTCCTCTCG